>JAESFZ010000083.1_pt1 | contig 263390 bp, 247 predicted proteins | sample 9269561 | NCBI WGS metagenome assembly JAESFZ01 (sample SAMN14515552, study PRJNA621657) | algae metagenome | isolation source: Tildeniella nuda ZEHNDER 1965/U140 and co-occurring heterotrophs from wet... | place: Switzerland: Stansstaad, Zurih | collected 1965-01-01 | reverse complement strand
TCTCCACCTTTGTCGACAACAATCCGCGCGGTTTCGGGCTCCTGCAGCGGGAGCGCCGTTTTGAACGGTATCAGGACGGCGTGGCCCAGTATCAGTCTCGGCCCAGCCTCTGGATCGAGCCGAAAGGCGACTGGGGCGAGGGCGAGGTCCGGCTCGTCGAGATCCCCACGCCCTCGGAGTACCACGACAATATCGTGGCGTTCTGGGTCTCGCGCTGGCCCGTCTCCAAGGGGCACGCGCTGGAATACCGGTATCGCATCTCCGCTCTTGCCGACGACGCGGCCCTCTCGCCTCTGGCGCGCGTGATCGCCACCCGGCAGGGGCCGATCGAGGGCAACTCGAAGGCGCGGCGGCTGGTCGTGGAGTTCGAGGGCGACGCTTTGTCCACCCTCGACGCGGAACGGCTCGTCGAGTCCAACGTCACCGTATCGGCCGGTCGATTCCTGCGGGCCGACATCGATCGGCCGCCCGGCTCGACCAACCGCCGGCTGTTCCTCGATGTCGAACTGGACGGTCGTCGCCCGGCCGACATCAGGGCGCATCTCACCGTCGGCGGCGAACGGCTGAGCGAGACCTTCACCATCGTGCTTCGCCCGTGAGGAGGGCGCGTCCAATGTCTGACAGATCCCGCGACCCGCACTGGAACCTCGATCGCCATGCCACGGGCGCCGGCTGGCGGCGGCTCGTGCTGATCGGGGCGGTCTTGATGACGGCGACCGCCGGCGTTCACCTGCTGGCGATGGCCCTCGGTCCTCAGGTGCCTCTGGGCCTCGCGATCGCGTTGCTCGCGTTCTTTGCGCTGAGTTTTGCCTGGATCGCGCTCTCTTTCTGGGCGGCCATCCTGGGCTTCCTGCTGAACGCGCTCGGCCTACATCCGCTCTCGCTGTCGCGCGTCGGCCCGGGCGATGGCGCCGTGCCGGAACTGCGCGGCCGCACGGCCATTCTCGTTCCCGTTTACAACGAGCAGCCGGATGAAGTCTTTGCACGGCTGGAGACCACATGGCGGTCGCTGGAAGCCACCGGCCAGGCGGGTGCCTTTGCGCTGTTCGTCCTGAGCGACACCACGGTCGATGCGATCGCCGCTGAAGAAGAGAAGGGCATCGAGGTGCTGCGTCAGCGCCTCGGCATTGGTGAGCGGCTGCACTGGCGGCGCCGGACCGCCAACACCGGACGCAAGGCCGGCAACATCGCCGAGTGGCTCGACAGTCACGGCAGCCGCTTCGACCATATGATCGTGTTCGATGCCGACAGTCTCATGTCCGGCGATACGATGGCGCGGCTGGCGGCGTTGATGGAGGCCAGCCCGCGCACCGGCATGGTGCAGACCCATGCCGAGCCCATGGGGCGCGAAACCCTGTTCGCCCGCGTCCTGCAGTTCTCCGCGCGTGTCTATGGCGGCATGCTCGCGACGGGCCATGCCTTCTGGCAGAAGGGCGAGGCGAACTATTTCGGTCACAACGCCATCATCCGCGTGGCGGCCTTCTCCGATCATTGCCGGCTGCCTGTGCTTACCGGCCAGGCGCCCCTCGGCGGCGAGATCCTCAGTCACGACTTCGTCGAAGCAGCCTTCATGCGGCGGGCCGGCTGGTTCGTGTGGAGCCTGCCGACCCTCCATGGCAGCTACGAGGAACTGCCCTCGAACGTCGTGGACTATGCCGTGCGCGACCGGCGCTGGATCCAGGGCAATCTCCAGCATGCACGGCTGGTGGGCGCGCGTGGCCTGCACTGGATGAGCCGCCTGCATCTGGTGATGGGCATCATGGGCTATCTGGCCTCGCCTTTGTGGCTGGGGTCCCTGCTGCTGAGCGCGGCCATCGTGCTGGAGCACGAGATCGTCGGCCCGAGCTATTTCGGCAGCGTGCCGTCGCTCTTCCCCAACTGGCCGCACTACAATACCGGCCACGTCCACGGGCTCCTCGTCCTGACGGCGGCCCTGTTGTTCCTGCCCAAACTGCTGGCGCTCGCGCTGCGTCTCGGCGGGTCCTCGCGGGTCCAGGGCGGCCGGATGGCAATGACGGTCAGCGTGCTGCTCGAGACGCTCTTCTCCATGCTGCTGGCGCCGGTGATGATGCTGTTTCACTCGGTGTTCGTGCTGGGAATTCTCGCCGGGCGCGCCGTCGGCTGGCCACCGCAGGCCCGTGGCGATCGGGGCATGGAATGGGACACGGCGCTGGAGCGGCATCTCGGCCAGATGATGCTGGGCACCGTTGCCGTGCTGGTCATCGGAAGCTGGGCGCCGGCCTTCCTGCCCTGGCTGCTGCCGGTGGTGGCTGGCCTCCTGCTGGCGCCGTCGCTTGCCGTCTATTCCAGCCGCCGCGAGTTCGGCGTCGCCGCTCGCCGCTGGCGGCTGTTCCTGACGCCCGAGGAAGGGGCCGGGGACCCGGTGGCCGGCAGGGCTTCCGTAGCCATTTCGACCAACGACTCGGCGCTGCACGGCAGCACGCCGGCATAACCACCGCCAAAGACAGGAGGACCCCCGATGGCGAAGTATTCAAGCAGCGCCAGCAAGGAGGTGAAGAGCGCGCTTCACCGCCGCAGGAAGCGCACGCTCAAGAGCGGTCCCGGCGGCAAGGGCGGCACCGTGACCAGTCGAAAGCAGGCCATCGCGATCGGCCTTTCCGAGGCACGCGCCAAGGGCAAGAAAGTGCCGGCCAATCGCAAAACCGCCAAGCGCAAGACGGCAGCGGAGAAAACGGCAACGCGTAAGACCGCGCGCCGCAAGAGCACCTGACTCGCGTTTGGCCGACGGGCTATTTCAGCTCATAGCTGTCGATCAGCCATGGTTCGTGCTGGGCCGCGTCGATCCATTCCTTCATCGCCGGATGCCCCAGCACCGCCGTGCAGTAGGCGTCGGCGTCGGTGTCGAGCGTGACGCCGTAGGTCTTGAAGCGCGTCACCACGGGCGCAAACATTGCATCTGCCGCGCCGAACGCGCCGAAGAGGAAGCCATCATCCTTCTGGAAGGCGCCGGCAAAGCGCTTGCGGCAATCCCGCCAGAGCGAGGTGATTCTCTCGATGTCGGCGCGGGCGCCTGTCGTCATGCCCATGCCGGGATAGGAAGCACGGATGTTCATCGGCATGCTGTTGCGCAGGTCGGGGAAGCTTGAGTGCATTTCCGCCGAGATCGACCGGGCGTGAGCGCGAGCCGCGGCTGAGGGCGGCCACAGACCGGCTTCGGGCTTCATGTCGTTGAGATACTCGGCGATGGCGAGCGAATCCCATACCGCGAGGCCGCGATGCAGCAGCACCGGGAGACGGCCCGAGGGCGAGTGCTTGCGGATCGCCGCCTGCGTCTCCGGCCGGTCGAGCGGTATCACGATCTCATCGAAGTCGATATTCGCGATCCTGGCCATCAGCCAGCCGCGCAGCGACCACGACGAATAGTTCTTGTTGCCGATCACGACAGTGAATTCGGCCATCTACGCCCTCCTTGCCAGCCATGGAGTTTGACCGGCAATGTAATCGCTCTCTTGATGTTTGTGAGCATGGCCATGTCGCTGCCGTTCGTCGACCGTTCTTCTTCCTCTCTCCCCCTGCAGTTTGTTGCTCGATCGAAGTGGGGCGCCTGGTTGAAAGCCCAGTCCGGCGCCACGCGCGGCTGGGTCGAATCGCTCGGACTCGCCGGATCGCCGGCCGATGTCGCGGTTCTGCCAGGACGCGACGGCAAGGCGTCCGGTGCAGTGCTTGTGATTCCGGACGCGCCGACCCTGTGGGATTTCGGCGCACTGACTGCGAAGCTGCCGGTGGCGACGTGGCGGCTGGAAGGCAAGACCGCGCCGGTGTCGATGACCGATGTGGCCGTGGCGATCGGCCTCGGCGCCTGGAAGTTCGAGCGCTATCGCGCCACCAAGGGCAAGGAAGGCCCGCGCTTCGTGTGGCCCGCGGGCGCCGACAAGAAGCGGGCGACGGCGACGATCGAGGCGATCTCGATGGCGCGCGACCTCATCACCACGCCCTCGTCGGACATGGGGCCGGCCGAATTGGCTGCGGCGGCCCAGAAGCTCGCCCGGGCGCACAAGGCGAAAATCAAGGTGATCGTGGGCGACGATCTCCTGAAGCAGAATTATCCGACGATCCACGCGGTCGGCCGCGCCTCGGTGCGCGCGCCGCGCCTGATCGACCTCACCTGGGGCAAGGCGAGCGATCCCAAGGTGACGCTGGTCGGCAAGGGCGTGTGTTTCGATACCGGCGGCCTCGACCTCAAGCCGGCGGCCGGCATGCTGATGATGAAGAAGGACATGGGCGGTGCGGCCACGGTGCTGGCGGTGGCGTCGATGATCATGGCGACGGGCCTGCGGGTGCGGCTGCGCGTGCTGGTGCCGGCGGTCGAGAACTCTGTCTCTGGCAACGCGTTCCGGCCGATGGACGTGATCAGGACGCGCAAGGGCATCACGGTCGAGATCGGCAACACGGATGCCGAGGGACGCCTGATCCTGTGCGACGCGCTGGACGAGGGCGCTTCGGAGAAGCCTGCCATGATGATCGATTGCGCGACCCTCACGGGTGCGGCCCGCGTGGCGCTGGGGCCTGACCTGCCGGCCTTGTTCTGCAACGACGACAAGCTGGCCAATGCTCTGATCGCGGCGGGCGAGCAGATCACCGATCCGATGTGGCGGATGCCGCTGTTCGCGCCCTATCGCCAGATGCTGGCCAGCAAGGTGGCCGACATCAACAACGTCTCGGTCGGCGCCTTCGGCGGCGCGATCACCGCTGCGCTCTACCTGAAGGAATTCGTGCCCAACGACGTGCCGTGGGCGCACTTCGACATGATGGCCTGGAATAACAGCAGCCGGCCCGGTCGCCCCGAAGGCGGCGAAGCCCAGGTTGCGCGCGCGATCTACCGCACGATCGCCGACAGATTCGGGAAGTGATCGAAAACTTTCGCTTCAGACAAAGACCTCACCCTGAGGAGCGGTCCGCAAGGACCGCGTCTCGAAGGGTGGGCACGCGCACCACGTTGTTACCCATCCTTCGAGACGGCTGCTTTGCAGCCTCCTCAGGATGAGGTTTGTGTGTATTGAGCGGCCGGTCTGATCGGATTCGACTTGGTGATGCTCAGTACCCAGTCACCGGGTCGACCGTGTTGATCAGCGGTTGGCCGGACCGGATGCGCTTGATGTTCTCGATCACGCCGGGTGAGGCGGTGCGCGGGTTGGTGGCGCCGGCGATGTGCGGCGTGACCTTCACCTTGGAGTGCGTCCAGTAGGGATGATCCGCGGGCAACGGCTCGGTGTTGAACACGTCGAGCGCGGCGCCGGAGAGATGGCCCGAATCGAGGGCGGCCAGCAGGTCGTCGTCCACCACGTGTCCGCCGCGACCCATGTTGATCAGGTAGGCGCCTTTCGGCAGGGCGGCGAACAGCCTGGCGTCGAGCAGGCCCTTGGTGTCGCGCGTGAGCGGCAGCACGTTGATGAGGATGTCGGTCCGGGCGAGGAATGCCGCCAGGCCGTCCGGGCCGTGGAAGGTCTCGACGCCCGGCACGGTCTTCTGCGTGCGGCTCCAGCCGGCGGTCGGGAATCCCAGGGCCGCGAACTTCTTCGCCGTGTCCTGGCCGATCGTGCCGAGGCCGGTGATGCCGATTCGGCGATGGATGGTGTCGACGAAATCCTCGGGTTTCCACGCCTTCGCCCGCTGACTCTCGGCATACTTGTCGATGTCGCGGTGGTGACGCAAGGCAAAGTAGATGGCGTATTCGCTCATCTGCCCGACCAGCCCGTCGTCCATGATGCGGGTGATCGGCACGCCCGGTGGCAGCTTGTCGTCGGCCAGCAGGTGGTCGACTCCCATGCCCAGCGACACGATCAGTTTTACATTCGGGAAGGAGGCGATCAGGCCGCGGTCCGGCTTCCAGGCGAGGGCGACCTCGATGTCGTCCTTGTTCCCGAGATTGTCCCGGGTGCGGAAATCGATCGGACCAAGACCTGCTTCGAGGACCTTGTTCCAGAGGACGCCGTCGGTATCGCGGCTGATGTAGGCAATAGCTCCGGCCATGCAGCCTTTTACTTAGGGAGCGTCGCCGGGTCGAGCTTGATTCCCTTTTCCTTGTAATAACGCACGGCGCCGGGGTGGAATGTGAGGACCGTGTTTCGAGCCGCGTTGGCCGCGACCGTCTCCTTGGCCGCCGCGTGGGCGCGGACCATCGCCGAATTATTTTCCAGGATGGTCTTGGTGATCCTGTAGGCCACCGCGTCGGGCATGTCCTTGCTGGCGATCGCGAAATTGTAGAGGCCGATCGTCTTCTGGTCCTCCGTCTGCTGCCTGTACAGGCCTTTCGGTACCTTCGATTCGGTGAACTCCGGTATCCTGGCGCGGATGGTCGCGATCTCCTCCGGCGTCCACGTGAAGAAGTTGATCGCCTGCTCGGCATCGAGCTGCGTGAAGATCGGCACCGGTGCGCCGGCGCCGAAGCAGAAGGCGTCGATCAGCCCGTCGTTGAGCTGGTTGCCGGCCTCGCTGCCCTGGCCGTTGCGCGCCGTCACCTTCATGCCAAGCGCGTCGAAGATCAGCGGGAAGTAGGTGCCGGGTGTGCCGGCCTTGGGGCCGGTGCCGACGGTCTTGCCCTCGAGCTGCCTGAAGCTGGTGATGCCCGACTTCTTCAGCGCAACGCATTGCATCGGCGTGTCGTACATCGGGAACAGCGCGCGGATGCTGTCGTACTTCTTGCCCTTGGTCCACGGCGCGGACCCCTGCATCGCCTGCAAGGCGACACCCAGGGTCGTCATGCCGAGGCCGATCTTGCCGTCGTCGATCATGATGACGTTCTGGTTCGGTCCCTGCGTCTGCTGCGTCGTCACCTGCATGTCGGCCTTGTCGGTCAGCAGGGCGGCTACGACGCCGCCATAGACGTGATATGTGCCGCCGACGGATGCAGTGCCCAGGGTGATCGGCACCGGCTGGGCGAACGCGACGGACAGGGCGATCGGAGTCGCGACGACGAGAGCAGCAACAGCAAGAACGCAGCGGAAGCCGATCATGACGGTCCTCCCTTTCAGGCCCTCCTCATAAATTTGTCGCGCGAGGCCTGCAAGCCGTCACAAACTTCTATGCGATTGAAACAATCAGGTCGCGACGACCCGATTGTCAGCGCCGATCGCCTCGAGGTTGAAGGCCGCGGCGATGAGCGCCTGGGTGTAAGGGGTTTGCGGCGCCTCGAAAATCTGGCTCGCCGATCCGCGCTCGACCACCTTGCCATGACGCAGGACGACGACCTCGTCGGCCAGCGCGCGCACGACCTTGAGGTCGTGGCTGATGAAGAGATATGCAAGTTTGTACTTCTGCTGAAGGTCGCGCAGCAGGTCGACGATCTGGGCCTGGACGCTCATGTCGAGCGCCGAGGTCGGCTCGTCGAGCACGATCAGGCGCGGTTTCAGGACCAGCGCACGGGCGATCGAGATGCGCTGGCGCTGGCCGCCCGAGAATTCGTGCGGGTAGCGGTCGCGGCTTGCGGGGTCGAGGCCGACCTCGCGCAACACCTGCTCGATCATCGTGGCGCGTTCGGCCGGCGTGCCGATCCTGTGGACCTCCAGCCCCTCGCCAATGATCTCGCCGACCGACATGCGGGGGCTCAGCGAGCTGAACGGATCCTGGAAGACGATCTGCATCTCGCGGCGCAACGGCCGTAGCTCGCGCTGGCTCATCCCCTGCAGGTCGCGGCCGTCGAACCGGATGCCGCCCTGGCTGCGCTCCAGCTTCAGCAGCGCGAGTCCGAGCGTCGTCTTGCCCGATCCCGATTCGCCGACCAGGCCGATCGTATGGCCCTCGCGCAGCGCGATGCTCACGCCGTCGACCGCCTTCACATGGCCGACCGTGCGCCGCATCAGGCCGCGGCGGATCGGGAAATGAACCTTGAGCTCGTCGAGGCGCAGGATCTCGGGCGCCGACGGATCGGCCGCCGCCGGCCGGCCCTTGGGCTCGGCCGACAGGAGATGCTGGGTGTAGCTGTGCTGCGGCCGGTCGAAGACTTCGGCCACCGGGCCCTGCTCGACGATGCGGCCCTGGGTCATTACGCACACCCGGTCCGCCATCTTGCGCACGATGCCGAGGTCGTGGGTGATGAACAGCAGCGCCATGCCGTAGCGCGCCTGCAGCGACTTCAGCAGCTTCAGGATCTGCGCCTGGATGGTGACGTCGAGCGCCGTCGTGGGCTCGTCGGCGATCAGCAGGTCGGGCTCGTTGGCGAGCGCCATGGCGATCATCACCCTCTGGCGCTGGCCGCCCGAGAGCTGGTGCGGGTAGGCGTCGAGGCGCTTGGCGGCTTCCGGGATTCCCACCTGTTCGAGCAGTTCCAGCGTGCGCTTGCGCGCCGCCTCGCGCGACAGGCCCTTGTGCAGGATCAGCACCTCGTTCACCTGCCGCTCGATCGTGTGCAGCGGATTGAGCGAGGTCATCGGCTCCTGGAAGATCATTGAGATCCGGTTGCCGCGCACCGACAGCAACTCGCGCGTCGAGGCGCCGACCAGTTCCTGACCCTGGAAACGGATGCTCCCGGTGGGATGGCTGGCCGACGGATAGGGCAGGAGCTGCAGCACCGACAGGGCCGTCACGGACTTGCCGGAGCCCGATTCGCCGACCAGCGCGACGGTCTCGCCACGCTTGATGTCGAAGCTGACGCCGCGCACCGCGTGCACGGCCTTCTCGCCGGTGCCGAAGTCGACGGAGAGGTCCTTGACCTCGAGCAGGAGGGAGTCGTTCACGCCAGCACCTTGCGCGGGTTGAAGGCGTCGCGCACCGCCTCGCCGATGAAGACCAGCAGCGACAGCATCAGCGCGATCACGAAGAAGCCGGTGAAGGCGAGCCACGGGGCGGTGAGGTTGTTCTTGCCCTGCAACAGGAGTTCGCCGAGCGACGGCGAGCCCACCGGCAGGCCGAAGCCCAGGAAGTCGAGCGAGGTCAGCGTCGTGACCGAACCCGCCAGGATGAAGGGCAGGAAGGTCAGGCTGGCCGTCATCGCATTGGGGAGGATGTGCCGGAACATGATGCGTGCATCCATCATACCCAGCGCGCGGGCCGCCCGGACATAGTCGAAGTTGCGGCCCCGCAGGAACTCGGCGCGCACCAGCCCGACCAGCGACATCCAGCTGAACAGCAGCATGATGCCCAGCAGCACCCAGAAGCCCGGCTGGATGAAGCTCGCCAGAATGATCAGCAGGTAGAGCGTCGGCATGCTCGACCAGATCTCGAGGAAGCGTTGCATCAGCAGGTCGACCACGCCGCCGAAATAGCCCTGCACGGCGCCGGCGGCGATGCCGATCACCGTGCTGGCGATCGTGAGCGCGAGCCCGAATAGGACGGAGATGCGGAAGCCGTAGATGAGGCGGGCCAGTACGTCGCGGCCGCTGTCGTCGGTGCCCAGCCAGTGCTGGCGGGACGGGGGCTGCAGGGTCGTGCGGCCCTCACCCTTCAGCACCGTGTCGTAGCTGTAGGGGATCGGCGGCCACAGGATCCAGCCCTTGTCCTCGATCAGCTTCTTCACTTCCGGGTCGGAATAGACGGTGTTGGTCGGGAAGTCGCCGCCGAAGGTGGTCTCGGGATAGTCCTTCAGGAGCGGCGAGTAGAAGCCGCCGTCGTAGCGGATGAGGATCGGCTTGCTGTTGGCCAGCAGTTCGGCGAACAGCGACAGGAAGAACAGCGTTCCGAAGATCGCGAGCGAGATCATGCCGCGCTTGCTGGAGCGGAACGCCGCGATGCGGCGGCGGTTCATCGGGTTCATCAGGCGCGCGCCTCGAAGTCGATCCGCGGATCGACCACCGTGTACATGAGGTCGCCCAGGATCCCCATGACGAGGCCGATCAGGCCGAAGAAGTAGAGCGTGCCGAACATCACCGGATAGTCGCGGTTCAGCGCCGCCTCGAAGCCCAGCAGGCCGATCCCGTCGAGGGAGAAGATCACCTCGATCAGCAGCGAGCCGGTGAACAGCACCCCGATGAAGGCGGCGGGGAAACCGGCGATCACGATCAGCATGGCGTTGCGGAAGACGTGGCCGTAGAGCACGCGGCGCTCGACCAGGCCCTTGGCGCGGGCGGTCAGCACATACTGCTTGTGGATCTCCTCGAGGAACGAGTTCTTGGTGAGGAAGGTCAGCGTGGCGAAGCCGCCGATTACCATGGCGCCGATCGGCAGCGCCATGTGCCAGAAATAGTCGAGTACCTTGTCGATCGTGCCGAGCGAGCTCCAGTCGTCGGAGACGAGGCCGCGCAGCGGGAACCACTTGAAGTAGGAACCGCCGGCGAACAGCACGACCAGCAGCAGCGCGAAGAGGAAGCCGGGGATGGCGTTGAGCACGATCAGCGTCGTCGAGGTCGACACGTCGAAGCGCGAGCCGTCGCGGACGGCCTTGGCGATGCCGAGCGGTATCGACACGAAATAGATCAGCAGCGTGGTCCACAGGCCGAGCGAGATCGACACCGGCATCTTCTCGATGATGAGGTCGACCACGCGCTTGTTGCGGAAGAAGCTCTCGCCGAAATCGAAGACGAGATAGTTCTTCATCATCAGCACGAAGCGCTCGCCGATCGGCTTGTCGAAGCCGTACATCTTCTCGATGCGCTCGATCAGCTCGCGCGGCAGGCCGCGGGCGCCGCGATAGGTGCCGCCGCCCGAGGAATCCGTGGCCGATTTGCGCAGCGTCTCGCCGCCGCTGGAGCTGCCGGAAAAGCGCTCCGTGGCGTCGACCGACGTGCCCTGGATCTGGGCCAGCGTCTGCTCGACAGGGCCGCCGGGCGCGGCCTGAACGATGAAGAAGTTGATGACCATGATGCCGAACAGGGTCGGCACCACCAGCACGAGGCGTCGCAGGATGTAGGCAAGCATGGAGCGGCCGGACGCCTACTTCCTCTCGCGCTGAAGGGCGCGGTCCTTGGCCTCGTCGATCCACCAGGTATCGAAGGCGAAGGGCGCGTAGCGGGCGCTCTTCTCCGGCCGCGCAAAGCGGTTCCAGTAGGCGACGAAGACCTTGTTGTTGTGCCAGTTGGGCACCACGAAGTTGCTCCACAGCAGCACGCGGTCCAGCGCCCGGGTCACGGCGATCAGGCTTTCGCGATCGGGCGCGGCGATCAGCGTGTCGACCAGCGAGTCGATGGCGGCATCCTTGACGCCCAGCGAATTGCGGCTGCCCGGCGTGTCGGCGGCCTTCGAGCCCCAGAAGTCGCGCTGCTCGTTGCCCGGCGACAGCGACTGGCCGAAGCCCTCGACCATCATGTCGTAGTCGAACTCATCCTCGCGGCGCTTGAACTGCGCGGTGTCGACCGTGCGCACCGTCATGTCGATGCCGATGCGTTCCAGGTTCTGCTTGTAGGGCAGCACGACCCTCTCGAAGCTGGCGTCGTTCAGGAGCATCTCGAAGGCGAGCTTCTTGCCCGTCTTCGTCTCCGTCATCTTGCCGTCCTTGACCTCCCAGCCGGCCTCCTTGAGGAGCGCCAGCGCCTTGCGCGCCAGCTCGCGGACGTTGCCGGTGCCGTCGGTCTCGGGAAGCATGAATTCCTTGGTGAAGACCTCCTCGGGGATCTTGCCGCGCAGCGGCTCGAGGTACTTCAGCTCGGCCGCGGTCGGCAGGCCGGACGAAGCCAGCTCGGAGTTGCCGAAGAACGAGACGTTGCGCTTGTACATCCCGTAGAACAGGTTCTTGTTCGCCCAGGCGAAGTCGAACATCGTGGCGATCGCCTCGCGCACGCGCTTGTCCTTGAAATAGTCGCGGCGCGTGTTGAAGGCGAAGCACTGCATGCCGGTCGGCAGTTCGTGCGGGATCTCGGCGCGCTGGATGCGGCCGTCGCGCACCGCGGGAATGTCGTAGGCCGTCGCCCAGTTGCGCGCGATGTTCTCCTGCCGGACGTCGAGGTCGCCGGCCTTGAACGCCTCGAACTGCACGGTGACGTCGCGATAGTACTCGTAGCGGATCACGTCGAAGTTGCTGCGCCCCCGGTTCATCCAGAGGTCCTTCGCCCACCAGTCCGGGACGCGGCGGTAGGTGATGGACCGCCCGACATCGAAGGAATCGACCTTGTAGGGGCCGCTGGCGAGCGCGGGCTCCAGCGAGACCTTCTCGAAGTCGCGGCTGGCCCACCACTTGGACGGCAGGATGGGAAGCTGTCCGATGATCAGCGGCAGCTCCTTGTTGGTATTGTCGCGGAAGGTGAACTTGACCTTGCGATCGCCGACCTTCTCGGCCTTCAGCACGTCGGCGTAATAGAAGGCGTAGTTCGGCAGTCCCTTGGACTTCAGGATGTCGAGCGAGAAGATCACGTCCTCGACCGTGATCGGGCTGCCGTCGTGCCAGCGCGCCTGCGGCCGCAGCGTGAACGCCACCCAGGAGCGGTCCTCCGGCCATTCGATCGTCTCGGCGATCAGGCCGTATTCGGTCGAGGCCTCGTCGCGGGAATTCCAGCAGAGCGTGTCCCAGAGCTGGCTGATGCCGGCCGCCGGGACGCTCTTCACGATGTAGGGATGCAGGGAATCGAAGGTGCCGCGGGCACCCAGCCGGACGCTGCCCCCCTTGGGGGCGTTGGGATTGAGGTAGTCGGGCGGGCCGGAATCGGCCTTGTACTTGGGCTCGCCGTGCATGGCGAAGCCATGGCTGACATGGATCGTGCCCGCGGCGGCCGGGGCCGGGGTCTGGGCCCGCAGAATCGCCGGCGCGCCGACCCAAAGGGCCGCGCCGCCCGCCAATACGCTGCGCCGTCTGATCGCCATGCGATGCGCTCCCCAGCCTGCTGACTTCGCTTCATATATAGCGCGGTGGAGTTGGGCCGCACTATGGCCGGGGGGTTACATCGGGGTCACCTTTGCGACCTGCCGGTGCGCCGCCCGCGCCATGAAGGATCCTGCCCGACATATCGTCATGCGAACGCCTGTAGCTGCTTGTTTGACTTCGTGCGCGCCAGCGCTCAACTTTCCGTCATGACCGATACGATGGATTTCGCGCCGGATTTCGACGCGCCGCTCGATTACATGCGCCGGACGCGTGAGTATTACCTCGCGCTGGGCTACGACAATCCCTATCGCTGGGCGCACTACGTCGATGCGCCCTTCCAGCCGCTGAAGAAGCCGCTGAAGGACAGCACGCTGGCGCTGATCTCGACCGCGGCACCCTACCAGCCCGACAAGGGCGACCAGGGACCCGGTGCGCTCTACAATGCCAGCGCCAAGTTCTATTCGGTCTATTCCGGCGATACGGACAAGGACCACGACACCCGCATCTCCCACATCGGCTACGACCGCAAGCACACGACGGCGAAGGACAGCAACACCTGGTTCCCGCTCCCGCTGATGCGCGAGTTCGCCCGCGAGGGCCGCTTCAAGCTGGCCCCGCGGTTCCACGGCGCGCCGACCAATCGCAGCCAGCGGGTGACGCTGGAAACGGATGCGCCGGAAATCCTCGCGCGCTGCCGCCAGGACCAGGTCGACGCGGCGCTGCTCGTCCCTACATGACCCGTCTGTCACCAGACCGTGAGTCTGGTCGCACGATATCTCGAACGGAACGGCATCCCCACCGTGGTGATGGGGGCGGCGAAGGACATTGTCGAATGGGCGGGCGTGCCGCGCTTCCTGTTCAGCGATTTCCCGCTCGGCAATTCCTGCGGCAAGCCGCATGAGCCCGACACCCAGCGCTTCACGCTGGATCTCGCGTTGAAGGTTCTGGAAAGCGCCATCGGTCCGCGCACGACGGTCCAGTCGCCGTTGCGCTGGACCGAGGATGGGGACTGGAAGAACGACTACAACAATCTCGAGCGCATGGACCCTGCCGAGGTCGCCAAGCGGCGTGCCGAATTCGACAAGGTGAAACAGGTGGCGCTCAGCCAGCGCAAGCAGGCGGGCGTGGCGTAGGAGTGACATGAGCAAGCCGTTTACGGGCGTAAAGGTCGTCGATTTCACGCGCGTGCTGGCGGGGCCCTACAGCTCCTATCAGCTCGCCCTGCTCGGCGCGGATGTGGTGAAGATCGAATCGCGCGAAGGCGACGACATGCGCTTCGGCACCCGCGCCAACGATTGGGAAAAGCGCGGCCTGGCGGCCCCCTGGGTCGCGGTGAACGGCAACAAGCGGTCGATCACGCTCGATCTCAAGCAGCCCAAGGCGATCGAGATCGTCAAGCGCCTCGTCGAGACGGCCGACATCGTCGTCGAGAATTTCCGGCCGGGCGTGATGGACAAGCTTGGCATCGGCTACGAGACGCTGAACAAGATCAATCCCAGGCTGATCTACTGCGCCGTGTCGGGCTTCGGCCAGGTCGGCCCTGAGTCCAAGACCGCGGCCTTCGACGGCATGATCCAGGCGATGTCGGGCCTGATGTCGATCACCGGCTTCGAGAACAACGGCCCGACGCGCGTGGGCTTCGCCGGCGCCGATGTGATGTCGGGTGCCACGGCCGCTCTGGGCATGGCCTCGGCGCTATACCAGCGCACGCACACCGGCAAGGGCCAGCTCGTCGATGTCGCCATGATCGACTCGGTGATGGGCTATCTCGCCCAGCAGTTCACCGAGCACTTGATGACCGGCCGCGTCCACGGCCAGGCCGCCAACCTGTCGGTGACGCGCAAGCCCACGGGCAATCTGTTCAAGACGAAGGACGGCTGGATCGTGCTGGCCGTCATGACCGATCCGCAGTTCAAGCGCCTGATGAAGGTGCTGGGCCGCGAGGAGGTGCTGGACGATCCGCGCTTCGTCGACTGGGCCACGCGCATCGCCAACAACACCGCCCTGCACGAGATCGTCGAAGGGGCGATGAAGACCGAGGAGTCCGGCATCTGGATCGAGCGCTTCGCCAAGGCAGACGTGCCGGCCGGCCGCGTTCACAGCATCCCGGAGACCGCGCAGCTCGACCTGTTCAAGCATCGCACGGTGCTGCAGACCGTCGAGACCGAGCACGGGCCGATCAAGGTCGTCGGTTCGGGCTTCCGCCTCGAACATGGTGGCGGCTCGATCGACCGCCCGCCGGCGACGCTCGGCCAGCACACCGACGAGGTGCTGAAGGAAGCCGGCTATTCCGATGCCGAAATCGCCGAGATGCGCGCGGCAGAGGTCGTCTGAGGGCGCATCTCGACTGGCGGCTTTAATCGTCGAAACCGACGAAGACGGTGGCTTCGGCGACGGACTTTCGTTCCGACACGACCGCATTCGCCGGGAAGCTGTCATCCGGCCAGCCCAGGGCGATGCTTTTCATGATGACCTGATCGTCGGCAATCCCCGCGTGCTCGCGCACCACCGGCGACTGCATGATGCCCTGGCTGTTGATCACGGCGCCCAGGCCGCGCGACCAGGCCGCGTTCACCAGCGCCGTCGCCACGGCGCCGCAATCGAACGGCGTATCGTCGCTGCCGTCCAGCACGCGATCGTAGGTCACGATCACGCAGACCGGGGCGTCAAACTGACGGAAGCCGCGCAGGACCCAGTCCTGGCGCCTGTTCTTGTCGTCCCGCGCGATCCCCATGGCGGAGAAGAGTTGCTTGGCGACGCCGACCTGTCGGTCGCGGTGCGCACCTTCAAAGCCCTTGCCGGTACGGAATTCGCGCGACTGAGGGATGCCGGCCACCATGCGCTCCGTGTTGCCTGCGCGGATCCGGTTCAGCGGCTCCCCGGTGACGATGTAGAAATTCCACGGCTGGGTGTTCATCGACGACGGCGCGCGCATCGCCAGGCCGATGATCTCCTCGATCAGCGCCTTGGGGACGGGATCGGGTTTGTAGCCGCGGATGCTGCGGCGGCCGCGGATGACGTCGTCGAACTGCATTTTTCTGGGATTCCCCGGATGTTTGGTAGCCGGCGGAGTTTTCGCGGTTCCCCGCCCGCGCGCAAGGCTGACAGCTTCGCCACCACGATGACGTGCTCTCGGTCCATCAGCGGCGGTTACCGCCGAACTTCACTTCGTAGTTCAGGATCAGCCGGTAGTCGTTGATCGTCGTCGTGACGCCGTTCAGGGTCTGATCGACGAGGCCCATGCGGCCGCGCAGTTGCAGCGGCTGCAGCCAGTCGGGGGCCTCTTTGGATGCCACCCGGTACATCAGGTCGAAATCGTACTCGGTGTTGTTCGACAGCGGCGCACCCGTCGTGCTGTTGATCGCGCCGTTGCCGAACGTCGCCGAGAACAGGAACGCAAGGCCCGGAAGTCCGATGCCGGCAAAGTCGTAGGTGAGCCCGACTTGCCAGGCGCGTTCGTTGGCGCGATCGAAGTCCAGCGTGATCTGCTTGGTGTAGCCGATCCATTGCCCGTAGGGCGTGCGATAGGCGGCGGCGCTGCCGACCTGGGTGTAGGCTCCCCAGAGGGTGAAGCCGTCGAGCAGGAGCGTCGCACGGAGGCCCGCCGACCAGGTGCTGAACGGCTGGCCGGTCAGCAGGTTCAGGCCGTTGCTGCCCTGGACCATCGCGTTGCTTTCGAGGCGCGCTTTCAGACGGGCGTTGATGCCGAACGTTTTGCCGACGTCGCCATAGCTCGACGTAAGAATGTCCGGCACGTAATAGACAGAGCCGCGCAGGCGGAGATCGTCCAGAGAGCCGTACTTCAGACTCACCAGGCCCATGCCGGCATCGTGGTTGGGCGCGCCGGCCCGCTCGCCCATGTTGATGAAGGTCCAATAGTCCTTCGGCTTGATCGCCGCGACATAGCCCGCGAAGTAGTCGATCGCCGCGATCCTGCCGCGCAGCGCGTAGGCCTCGAAGGTGATCGGGACCATGCGATCGTCGTTGGGATTGACCTCCAGCTCGTCGATGAGCTGGCGGAAGACGGTGAAGGTCTGGCCCTGCGCACGCACCGAGGCATAGGCCTGGCCGAGGACGAAGAAGCCATACTGCCCGGTCTTCAGGATCTGTGAGCCGCTGGTATCCGCTGGCGCCCACAAAGGCTGCGTGGTGTAGGCGACCGCGCCGGCCTGCAGCGTGTCGTACAGCCAGCCCGATTCGTAGCCGACCCATCCGCCACCCGCCCACGCGACATTGTTGGGCCACTGCGGATTGGTCTTGTCGAAGTAGAAGCTGCGAAGATGCAGCGTGGCGACGGCGTCGTCGTACAGGAAGCGGGCGAGCGCTTCCCCCAGAGCCTGCGCCTTCGCGGGCAGGGCAGCCCAGGCCGACAACAGAATCGCAAAGGCCAACGAACGGATGAGCATTGTCGGGAGCGATATCATCCCAACATGACCGATTTGCTGACCCGGCCACCATCTTCACTTTCTCTTCAGGGCCGCGCGCCCTAGTGTTCGTGTGTCCAAGGGGGGTCCCGACAAGGGGCTGAGATACCGATGGTCGCCAGAAATGGCGTCGGCGCGGTGACCCTTTGAACCTGATCCGGGTCATGCCGGCGAAGGGACTGGATACATCCTTTGCACGACACAACACCGGATCTCCGTCCGCCAACCAGCCACGGGAGATCCATCATGGACACCATCGTCACCACCACTGCCCCGACCGTCACGACGGGGCCTCTGCCTGCCTCACGCAAGGTCTATGCGACGCCTGAAGCCGCGCCCGACCTGCGCGTTCCCCTGCGCGAGATCGAACTGTCGTCGCCGCTGGAGCCACCGGTACGCGTCTACGACACGACCGGGCCCTACACCGACAGCGAGGTCGCGATCGACGTGCGCAAGGGCCTTGCCCCGACGCGTCGCGCCTGGGTACTGGAACGCGGCGGCGTCGAGGAATATGCCGGCCGTGCGATCCAGCCGATCGACAACGGAAACCTGAAGGAATCGGTGCTGCGGCCGTTTCCCAACACGTCGCGCCCGCTGCGCGGGCTCGACGGCCAGCCGATCACCCAGTTCGAATGGGCGCGCGCCGGCGTGATCACCAGGGAGATGATCTACGTCGCGGCCCGCGAGAATCTCGGCCGCAAGACGGTGCTCGACGAGGCCGCGGCGCGGCTGGCCGACGGCGAGAGCTTCGGCGCCGCCCTTCCGGCGTTCATCACGCCTGAGTTCGTGCGCCAGGAGGTGGCCGCGGGCCGCGCCATCATTCCCGCGAACATCAATCACACCGAACTGGAGCCGATGATCATCGGCCGGAACTTCCTGGTGAAGATCAACGCCAACATCGGCAACTCCGCCGTTTCCTCATCGATGGAGGAAGAGGTGGAGAAGATGGTCTGGGCGATCCGCTGGGGCGCGGATACCGTCATGGACCTGTCGACAGGCCGCAACATCCACGACACGCGCGAATGGATCGTACGCAACGCGCCGGTGCCGATCGGCACGGTGCCGATCTACCAGGCGCTGGAAAAGGTCGGCGGCGATCCGACCAGGCTGTCGTGGGAAGTGTTCCGCGACACGCTGATCGAGCAGGCCGAGCAGGGTGTCGACTACTTCACCATCCATGCCGGCGTGCGCCTGGCGCACGTGCCGCTTACCGCCAGCAGGGTCACCGGCATCGTGAGCCGCGGCGGCTCGATGATGGCGCAGTGGTGCCTCACCGAGCATCGAGAGAGCTTCCTCTACGAGCATTTCGGCGACATCTGCGACATCATGCGCAAGTACGACGTCTCCTTCTCGCTGGGCGACGGGCTGCGGCCGGGCTGCAACGCAGACGCCAACGACGCCGCCCAGTTCGCCGAGCTGGAGACGCTGGGCGAACTCACCAAGATTGCCTGGGACAGAGGCTGTCAGGTGATGATCGAGGGGCCGGGCCATGTGCCGATGCACAAGATCAAGGCCAACATGGACAAGCAGCTGCGCGAATGCGGCGAGGCGCCGTTCTATACGCTCGGGCCGCTCGTGACCGACATCGCGCCGGGCTACGACCACATCACCTCGGGCATCGGCGCCGCCATGATCGGCTGGTTCGGCACCGCGATGCTCTGCTACGTCACGCCCAAGGAACATCTCGGCCTGCCGGATCGGGACGATGTGAAGGTGGGCGTCATCACCTACAAGATCGCGGCCCATGCCGCCGATCTGGCGAAGGGCCATCCGGCCGCCCGGCTGCGCGACGATGCGCTGTCGCGGGCGCGCTTCGACTTCCGCTGGCGCGACCAGTTCAACCTCTCGCTCGACCCGGCCACGGCCGAGAAGTTCCACGACGAGACCATGCCCAAGGAGGCGCACAAGACCGCGCACTTCTGCTCGATGTGCGGTCCGAAGTTCTGCTCCATGCGCATCACCCAGGACATCCGGGACTATGCCAAGAAGGGGATGGACGAGATGAGCGCCAAATTCCGGGCGGGCGGGGGCAGCCTCTATGTGGAGGGTAAAGCCGCCGACTGAAGCAATTTCTCGGGCGTCCGAGGGGTCTTTTGTGCCCCTCGGACGTTGAGACCCCGGTTCGGCGAGCGCCTGCCTTGCGCCCGCCATTTCGGTGGGGGAGACTCCGCGGCTTCAGTGCGTATGTGTTACGAGCTGTATTTCTGGGGTGAATCGAGAAAATGAAGCGGCTGCGAACCCTTCTTGGGATCGGTCTCGGGCTGGCGATCGTCGCTGGCGCGGGCTGGTACATCACGCAGTCGAGCACTGCGCCGCCGCCGCGTTCCGCCGGTCGCTTCGCCGCCGGCGCCGCCGTGCCGGTCGGGCTTGCCACGGCTGCCAAAGGGGACATTCCCATCGTCCTGCGGGCGCTGGGCACGGTCACGCCGCTCCAGACCGTGAATGTGAAGACCCAGATCACCGGCCAGCTGGTCGACGTCTTTTTCAAGGAAGGCCAGATGGTGAAGCAGGGCGACCTGCTGGCCCTGGTCGATTCGCGCCCCTACGACGTCGCCCTGCAGCAGGTGTTGGGCCAGCAGCAGCGCGACGAAGCCCTGCTCAAGAACGCCCAGGCCGACCTCGAGCGCTATCGCAAGCTGGTGCAGCAGGATTCGATCGCCCGCCAGCAGTACGACACGCAGGTGTCGCTGGTCCGCCAGTACGAGGCAGCGCTGGTGGTCGACCAGGCGTTGGTCGATGCGGCCAAGCTCAATGTCGCCTACACGCGGATCGTGGCGCCGCTGACCGGCAAGATCGGCCTGCGCATGGTCGACAAGGGCAACTACGTCACCATGGGAGACTCCAGCAGCATCTGCGTGATCATCCAGGTGCAGCCGATCTCGGTCCTTTTCACGATCCCGGAAGACTCCCTGCCGCTGGTGCGCAAGCGCCTGAAGACTGGCGAGACCATGGATGTGCGCGCGCTCGACCGGTCGCAGAAGGTCGAACTCGGCGTGGGCCGGCTCGACACGACCGACAACGTGATCGACCTCACGACCGGCACGGTGAAGCTGCGGGCGATCTTCGACAATGCCGATGAATCCCTGTTCCCCAACCAGTTCGTGAACGTCCGCCTGCTGGCCGACACGGTGAAGGACGCGGTCGTCGTACCGGTTGCCGCCATCCAGCGCGGCCAGCCCGGCACCTTCGTCTATCTCGCCCGGCCCGACGATTCGGTGGAGATCCGCGTCGTCCAGCTCGGCGAAACCGACGGCGAGAAGGTGGCGATCCTCAAGGGCCTGCAGGTCGGCGACCAGGTGGTGATCGACGGTGTCGACCGCCTCCGCGATGGCGCCAAGATCCGCCGCCCCACGGCCACGCCGCGCGCGTCGGCGGGCCCGCCGGTCGCCAACGCCCCGCCACCCAAGGCAGGCCCGGACGGCCAGCCTCAGGGCGCACCCGCCGAGGGGCAGCGTCGTCGGCAGCAGGCCAATGGCGCCGGCGGCGGCACGGGCGGGCCCAATCCCGGCCAGCCGGCGACCCAGACCAACCAGTAACGCGGCTGCGACATGAATCCGTCGCGGATCTTCATCGAGCGGCCGGTCGCGACCTCGCTCTTCATGGTCGCGATCATGCTGGTCGGCATCATCGCGTATCGCTTCCTGCCCCTGTCGGCGCTGCCGCAGGTCGACTATCCGACCATCCGCGTGCTGACCCTTTATCCGGGCGCCAGCCCGGAGGTGATGACGACGTCCATCACGGCGCCGCTGGAGCGGCAGTTCGGCCAGATGCCGGGTCTCAATCAGATGACGTCGACCAGTTCGGCCGGCGCCTCGTCGATCACGCTGCAGTTCGACCTGAAGCTCGGGCTCGACATCGCCGAGCAGCAGGTCCAGGCCGCCATCAACGCCGCGGGCAATCTCCTGCCGGGAGACCTGCCGTCGCCGCCCATCTACGCCAAGTTCAATCCGGCCGACGCGCCGGTGCTGACGCTGGCCGTCACGTCGAAGACCGAGCCGCTCACCAGGGTCCACGATCTCGTCGACACGCGCCTCGCGCAGAAGATCTCCCAGATTCCCGGCGTCGGTCTGGTGAAGCTGGAAGGAGGCCAGAAGCCCGGCGTGCGCATCCGTGCCAACCCGACGGCGCTCGCCGCCTACGGCATCAACATCGACGACCTGCGCACCACCATTTCAAACGCCAACGTCAATACGCCGAAAGGCAATTTCGACGGGCCGGCGCGTGCGCTGACCATCAACGCCAACGACCAGATCACCGATCCCGACACGTTCCGCGACATCATCGTCGCCTATCGCAACGGCGCGCCGGTGCGCATCCGCGACGTGGCCACGGTCGAGGAGGGGCAGGAGAACAACCGCATCGCCGCCTGGATGGACAATACCCAGGCGGTGATCGTGAACGTGCAGCGCCAGCCCGGCGCCAACGTCATCGAGGTGGTCGACCGCATCAAGACCCTGCTGCCGACATTGCGCGAGACCTTGCCCAATTCGCTCGACATCGCCGTGCTCACCGACCGCACGCTGACCATCCGGGCCTCCGTGCGCGACGTGCAAATCGAACTGGGCTTTGCCGTCGTCCTGGTCGTGGCCGTGATCTTCGCCTTCCTGGGCGATGCCCGTGCCACGCTGATCCCCAGCCTGTCGGTGCCGCTGTCGCTCGTCGGCACGCTGGCGGTGATGTACCTCGCCGATTTCAGCCTCAACAACCTGTCGATCATGGCGCTCACCATCGCGACCGGCTTCGTGGTCGACGACGCCATCGTCATGATCGAGAACATCGCCCGCTACATCGAGCGCGGAGAGGATCCGAAGAAGGCGGCACTGAAAGGCTCGAAGCAGATCGCCTTCACGGTCGTGTCGCTCACCGTCTCGCTGATCGCGGTGCTGATCCCGCTGCTCTTCATGAGCGACGTGGTCGGCCGCCTGTTCAGCGAATTCGCGGTGACCCTCTCGGTCACCATCCTGATCTCCGCCGTGGTGTCGCTCACCCTCGTCCCCATGCTGTGCGCGCAGTTCCTGCGCCAGCGGCCGCACACGGCCGCGACGCCCGCGCCCGTGCCTGAGAAGAGTCCGGCCGTCGCCCATGCCGAGGATATCGGGACCGGCTGGTTCGCCGGCGTGATCCGCTTCTACGATCGCTGCCTGATCGTGGTGTTTCGGCACCAGGTGCTCACCCTGCTGGTCGCCGTCGGCACGGTCGTGCTCACGGTCCTGCTCTATGTCGTCATTCCCAAGGGCTTCTTCCCGGTGCAGGACACCGGCTTGATCCAGGCCGTGACCGAGGGGCCGCAGAGCGTCTCCTTCGCGTCGATGAGCGAGCGCCAGCGCGTGCTCGCCGAAGCGATCCTCAAGGATCCCGCCGTCGAGAGCCTCACCTCGTTCGTGGGCGTGGACGGCACCAACCCGACGCTGAACTCGGGGCGCATGCTGATCAACCTCAAGCCGCGCAGCGAGCGCTCGCTGTCGGCCGCGCAGGTGATTCGGCGGCTGCAGCGGGAGACGGCCTCGGTACCCGGGATCTCGCTCTACATGCAGCCGTCGCAGGATCTCACGATCGATTCGACCGTGAGCCGCACGCAGTACCAGTTCGTCCTGGAAACGGCCAACGCCTCCGAGTTCGACGCCTGGGTGCCGCGCCTGATGGACCGGCTGGAGAAGCTGCCCGAACTGGTCGACGTGACGAGCGACCTGCAGAACAAGGGCCTGTCGATGTTCATCCGCATCGACCGCGACGCCGCGGCCCGCTTCGGCATCACCGCCGCCACCGTCGACAACGTGCTCTATGACGTGTTCGGGCAGCGGATCGTGTCGACCGTCTACACCCAGTCGAACCAGTACCGGGTGATCTATGAGGTCGAGCCTGAGATGGCGCGGTCGCTGAAGTCGCTCGACAGTCTGTACCTGCCCAGTTCGGCGAGCGGCAAGCAGGTGCCGCTTTCCGCCATCGCGACCTTCGAGGAGCGGACCGCGCCGCTGCGCCTGGACCGGTTCGGCCAGTTCCCGGCGACGACCATCTCCTTCAACCTCGCGCAGGGCTATGCGCTCGGTCAGGCCGTCGACGCCATCGTCGCGGCCCAGCGCGAGATCGGCATGCCGCGCTCGATCACGACACACTTCCAGGGAGCGGCGCTCGCCTTCCAGAAGTCGCTCGACAGCCAGCTCCTGCTGATCCTGGCGGCCATCGTGACCGTCTACATCGTGCTGGGCGTGCTCTACGAAAGCTACATCCACCCGATCACGATCCTGTCGACCCTGCCGTCGGCCGGCATCGGCGCGCTGCTGGCGCTCATGCTCGCCGGCAAGGACCTCAGCATCGTGGCCATCATCGGCATCGTGCTGCTGATCGGCATCGTGAAGAAGAACGCGATCATGATGATCGACTTCGCCCTCGACGCCGAACGCAACGAAGGCAAGGCACCGCAGGAGGCCATCCACCAGGCCTGCCTGCTGCGCTTCCGGCCGATCCTGATGACCACGGTAGCGGCGCTGGTCGGCGCCCTGCCGCTGATGCTGGGCTCCGGCACCGGCTCCGAGCTGCGCCAGCCGCTCGGCCTCACCATCGTCGGCGGCCTGATCGTCAGCCAGTTGCTGACGCTCTTCACCACGCCGGTGATCTATCTCGCCTTCGACCGGCTGGGGCGCCGCCTGCGCGGCATGCCGCTCGACACGCCGCTGCATCCGGTGCGCGCCGAGGCGGGTGAGAGGACCTCGTGAACCTCTCGGCGCCCTTCATTGCGCGCCCGGTCGCCACGACGCTGCTCACCATCGGGCTGGCGCTCGCCGGCATGGTGGCGTTTTTCGGCCTGCCGGTTTCGCCGCTACCCAAGATCGACTTCCCGACCATACAGGTCACCGCGAACCTGCCCGGCGCCTCGCCCGAGACGGTGGCGACCAGCGTGACGACGCCGCTCGAGCGGCGGCTGGGCGCCATCGCCGGCGTCACCGAGATCACCTCGTCGAGCACGGTCGGCAATTCGCGGATCACGCTGCAGTTCGACCTGTCGCGCGACATCGACGGCGCGGCGCGCGACGTGCAGGCAGCCATCAGCGCAGCCCGCGCCGACATGCCGGCCGACCTGCGCAGCAACCCGCAATATCGCAAGCTCAATCCCGCCGATGCACCGGTGATGGTGATCGCGCTCACATCGAACACGATCGGCCAGGGCCGTCTGTTCGACGCCGGTTCCAACATCCTGCAGCAGAAGCTCAGCCAGGTGAGCGGCGTCGGTCAGGTGACGCTGGGCGGCAGCTCGCTGCCCGCTGTCCGGGTCGAGCTCAATCCGACGGCCCTCACCAAGTACGGCATCGGGCTGGAAAGCGTGCGCGCCGCGCTGGCGGCCGCCAACGCCAATTCGCCCAAGGGGGCCATCGAGGTCGGCGATCAACGCTACCAGATCTATTCCAACGACCAGGCCCGCGCGGCGGAGGAATACCGCTCTCTGATCATCGCGTGGCGCAACGGCGCCCCGGTGCGCCTGTCGGATGTGGCCGAGGTGCTCGACTCGACGGAGAACATCCGCAACGAGGGGCAGGCCAACGGCAAGCGTTCGGTGCTGGTGATCATCTACAAGCAGCCCAACGCCAACATCATCGAGACGGTCGACGAGATCAAGGCGCTGCTGCCCGAGTTGCAGGCCTCGATGCCGAACGACGTCGAGCTGCAGGTGGTGAGCGACCGCACGACGACGATCCGTGCCGCCCTCAAGGAAGTCGAGCAGGCGCTGGTGATCGGCGTCGTGCTGGTGGTGCTGGTGACCTTCGCCTTCCTGCGCTCGGCCCGCGCCGGCTTCATCGCCGCCGTGACCGTGCCGGTATCGCTGGTCGCGACCTTCGGGGGCATGTACCTGCTGGGCTACAGCCTGAACAACCTTTCGCTGATGGCGCTCACCATCGCCGCGGGCTTCGTGGTCGACGATGCGATCATCGTGCTGGAGAACGTGACCCGCCATCTCGAGGCCGGCATGTCGCGGATCGACGCCGCGCTCAAGGGCGCCCGCGAGGTCGGGTTCACCGTCGTGTCGATGAGCATCTCTCTGATCGCGGTCTTCATCCCGATCCTGCTGATGGGCGGCATCGTCGGTCGCCTGTTCCGCGAGTTTGCCGTGACGCTGTCGGTGGCGATCCTGATTTCGATGGTCGTGTCGCTGACCACCACGCCCATGATGTGCGCCTACGTGCTGCGGGCGCCGGGCGAGCACCACAGGCCCAATTTCTTCGCGCGCTTCAGCGAGCGGGGGCTGGGCGGCCTGCAATGGCTCTATGGCCGCAGCCTGGGTTTCGTGCTGCGCCACCCGCTGCTCACCATGCTGGTCTTCCTGGCCACGGTGCTGCTCAACATCCACCTGTACGTCACGATTCCGAAGGGCTTCTTCCCGCAGCAGGATACCGGCCGCCTGATGGGCGGCATCCGTGCCGACCAGAGCATCTCCTTCCAGGCGATGCGCCGGAAGTTCCGGCAGTTCGTCGAGATCGTGCGCTCCGATCCCGCCATCGAGAGCGTGGCGGGCTTCACGGGGGGCGGGCAGACCAATTCGGGTTTCATCTTCGCAACCCTGAAACCGCTCGCCGAGCGTGACGTCACCGCCGACCAGGTGATCCAGCGGCTGCGCCCCAAGCTCGCCCAGGTGCCCGGGGCCATACTGTTCCTGCAGGCCGTGCAGGACATCCGCGTCGGCGGCCGCCAGGGCAACGCGCAGTACCAGTTCACCCTGCAGGCCGATTCGCTGCCCGATCTCTATACCTGGGGTCCGAAACTCACCCAGGCACTCCAGGCGGACACGTCGGTGATCACGGACGTGGATTCGGACCAGCAGCAGCGTGGCTTGCAGCTCAATCTCACCATCGATCGCGATGCCGCGAGCCGCCTCGGCGTCTCGACTCGCAACATCTCGGCGACGCTCTACGACGCCTTCGGCCAGCGCCAGGTCTCGACCATCTACAACGCGCTGAACCAGTACCATGTCGTCATGGAGGTGGCGCCGCAGTGGTGGGAGAGTCCGGAATCGCTGAAGGAGATCTACGTCAGCACGTCAGGCGGAGCACTCAGCGGCACCCAGTCGACCGGCAGCATCGCATCCACGACCACGACCTCGACATCCACGGGCGCGGCCGGCGCCGGGGCCGTGACGATCGATCCCGCCCAGGCGGTGCGCAACCTGCGAACGAACCAGATCGCCGTGAGCGGGCGCGGCTCGGCCTCGACGGGTGCGGCGGTCAGCACGACACCGGAGAAACTGGTGCCGCTGTCGTCGGTGACGCGCTGGGACTACGGCACCACCCCGCTCGCCGTGAACCATCAAGGCATGTTCGTGGCCAGCACCGTCTCGTTCAATCTCGCGCCCGGGAAGACCCTGAGCGACGCCGTGCAGTACGTGAACGACACGATGCGCGAGATCGGCGTGCCGACGACCCTGCATGGTTCCTTCCAGGGCACGGCGCGCGCCTTCCAGCAATCCCTGGGCAACCAGCTTCTGTTGGTGCTGGCCGCGCTGGTGGCCGTCTACATTGTCCTCGGCGTGCTGTACGAGAGCTACATCCACCCCATCACGATCCTGTCCACCCTGCCGTCGGCGGGTATCGGTGCACTGCTCGCGCTGCGGTTCTCCGGCGTGGAGTTCAGCATCATCGCCATGATCGGCGTGCTGCTGCTGATCGGTATCGTGAAGAAGAACGCCATCATGATGATCGACGTGGCGCTGGAGCGCGAGCGCGCCGAGGGGCTCGAGCCGGGCAGGGCGATCTATGAAGCGGCGCTTCTACGTTTCCGTCCCATCCTCATGACGACCATGGCCGCGATCCTGGGCGCCCTGCCGCTGGCGATGGGATACGGTGACGGCGCGGAATTGCGTCGTCCCCTCGGCATCTCGATTATCGGCGGCCTCATCGTGAGTCAGATCCTGACCCTGTACACCACACCCGTTATCTACCTTTATCTCGACCGTTTCCGCCGCCGCGACCGCGACCAGCCGAGCCGTGTCGCCCGCGTCATGGGTAGCGCTGGAGCGCCGGCATGAGGCGTAGCGCTGCGTCGCTTCTTCCGCTTCTGCTCGTTTCGGGTTGCCTCGTCGGGCCCGACTACGAGCGCGCGCCGCCGGCCAGCCCCGTTGCGCCTGCCTACAAGGAAGCCGAGCTTCCGACGGGCGCGGCATCGGTGTTCCGTCCGGCCCAGCCCGCCGACGGCGCGGATCGCGGCCAGTGGTGGCGGGTCTACAACGATCCGACGCTCGACAGTCTCGCGTCGCAAATCGACGTCTCGAACCAGAACCTCAAGATCTTCGAGGCCAATTATCGCCGGGCGCGCGCGATCATCCGGCAGGACCAGTCGGCGCTCTATCCCAGCCTCTCGGGCACCGGATCGGGGCAGCAGACCGGCACGGGCGGCCTGCGCGGCACCACGGCGGCCGGCGGCACGTCGACGGTGACGCGATACGATTCGACGATCGGCCAGTATTCGACCGGCTTCACCCTCAATTGGGAACTCGACTTGTGGGGCACGCTGCGCCGCCAGGTCGAAAGCGATTCGGCATCGGCACAGGCCAGCGATGCCGATCTCGCCAACGCGCGGCTCTCGGCCCAGACCGATCTCGTGACGAACTATGCGTCGCTGCGCATCTCCGACGACCGCAAGCGTCTCTACGAGGCCACCGTCGCGGCCTACCTGCGCTCGATGCAGATCGCGCAGAACCAGGTCGATGCCGGCATCGTCTCGCGCGTCGATCTCGTGCAGGCGCAGACGCAGTACGAACAGACGCGTGCGCAGCTGGTGAACGAAGGCATCAACCGCGCGCTGCTTGAACATGCGATCGCGCTTCTGGTCGGCAAGGCGCCCTCCGAGGTGAGCATCGAGCCGGCGCCCACGCGCCTCACGATCCCCACGGTCGATTCCGGCGTGCCGTCGACCCTGCTGGAGCGGCGACCGGACATCGCTTCCGCCGAGCGCCAGATGGCGGCGGCCAACGCCCAGATCGGCGTGGCCAAGGGCGCCTTCTATCCGCAGATCTCGCTGGGTGCGACCATCGGCTTCCTGAGCGGCGGCCTGGGCTCGCTGCTGCAGCTCGGGACGGCGGCCTGGTCCGTCGGGCCGCAGATCGCCGGCACGCTGGTCGATGGTGGTGCGATGGCGGCACAGGTGCAGGGCGCCCGCGCCGGTTATGACGCCACCGTCGCGACCTATCGCCAGACCGTCCTGACGGCTTTCCAGCAGGTCGAGGACGCGCTTGCGCAGCAGCGCATCCTGGTGATGCAGGAGCGTGTGCAGCGCGCGGCCGTCGCCGCCGCGCGCGAGGCGGAGCGGCTTTCGCTCAACCAGTATCGCGTCGGCACTGTTCCCTACACGACCGTGGTGCAGACGCAGGCATCGGCGCTCTCCGCCGAGCAGGCGCTGCTCACGATCCGTCTCAGCCGGCTCATCGCCAGCGCCAACCTGGTGAAGGCGCTGGGCGGCGGCTGGCGGCAGGAAGACCTGCCGCCGCCGGTGCCGATCGGCGGCCTCAAGCAGGCCAATCCCGCCCCGCCGGCGTTTCCGCCACCCGGACGATAGGCGGCTTCCGGGTACCCCTTTCGAGGACTCGACAAGGCGCGGAGAGAAGGATTTTCTTCTCCCGTCGCGGCCCGGAGGCCGGACCTGTCGTCCAACAGTCGGGCGTCGGCAGCCATTCCCTTTGACTGTGACGCTTGCTGCCACGAGGTTGGCCGCTCGTTGCAACCGCGAGGCCGATCATGACCAATTCCCGCCATCCCGAGACCCTGTCGCTGCACGCCGGCTGGCGCGCCGATCCCACGACCGGCTCGGTCGCGGTGCCGATCCACCAGACGACCTCGTACCAGTTTCGCGACACCGAGCACGCGTCGAACCTGTTCGCGCTGAAGGAGCTGGGCAACATCTACACACGCATCGGCAATCCGACGGTCGACGTGCTGGAGCAGCGCATCGCGGCCCTCGAAGGCGGTGCCGCGGCGCTGGCTGTCAGCTCGGGTCAGGCGGCATCCGCCTTCGCGATCCAGAACATCGCCAAGGCCGGCGACAACATCGTGAGCTCGACCGATCTCTACGGCGGCACGTGGAATCTGTTCGCCCACACGCTGAAGGACCAAGGCATCGAAGTGCGCTTCGTCGATCCCAGCGATCCGCAGGCCTTCGCCCGCGCCACCGACGATCGCACGCGCGCCTACTATGCCGAGACGCTGCCCAACCCGAAGCTGGCGGTCTTCCCGATCAAGGAAGTCGCCGACATCGGCCGGCCGCTCGGCATTCCGCTGATCGTCGACAATACGGCGGCGCCGATCCTGACGCGGCCGCTCGATCACGGTGCGGCGATCGTCGTCTATTCCGGAACGAAGTATCTCGGAGGCCACGGCACCTCGATCGCCGGGCTGATCGTCGACGGCGGCAATTTCGACTGGGCCGCCCATCCGAAGCGCCAGCCGGCGCTCAACACGCCCGACCCCAGCTATCACGGCGCGGTCTGGGTCGAGGCGGTGAAGCCGATCGGACCGGTGGCCTACATCATCAAGGCGCGCACCACCCTGCTGCGCGATCTCGGCTCGGCCCTGTCGCCTTTCAACGCCTTCCTGATCCTGCAGGGCATCGAGACGGTGACGCTGCGCATGGAACGCCATGTGAAGAATGCGCAAGCCGTCGCCGACTTCCTGGCCAAGCGGCCGGAAGTCGCGAAGGTCATCCATCCGTCGCAGCAGAAGGGCGAGACGCGCCGGCGTGCCGACGCCTATCTCAAGGGCGGCTATGGCGGGCTTGTCGGCTTCGAACTGGCGGCGGGCCGGGAGGCCGGGCGCCGGTTCATCGATTCGCTGAAGCTGCTCTATCACGTCGCCAATATCGGCGATTCCCGCAGCCTCGCGATCCATCCCGCCTCGACCACGCACTCGCAGCTCACCGCCGAGGAGCAACTCGCGACGGGCGTGTCGGACGGCTATGTGCGCCTGTCGATCGGCATCGAGCATATCGACGACATCCTCGCCGATCTCTCGCAGGCGCTCGATGCGGCCGGCAAGCTGAAGAGCGCGGCTTAGCATCGACTTTCCTCCCCATTCCAATGGGGAGGTGGCGGCGTCTTACGCCGACGGAGGGGTCATGAGCTGGCCGTTCGTCCTTCGGGGCTCCCGGACATCGCGAGCGATGTCCTGACGCTCAGGAGGCCGAGTTTCACTCGGCCGTCCACTTGGCGACGTGCGCGGCCCGGTCGGGCCGCGCCGGGACCGGGGCGGTCGAGGGAGCGGGCGTGCCGGCGGTGAGGAAGCCGACGAGGCGCGACGGAGCTTCGAAGCCCAGAAGCCTGTTCACGGTGGCGTCGTAGGCGTTCGGGCCCGTCACCCACATGCCGCCATAGCCCAGCATGTGCAGCGCGTTCAGCATGTTCATCGCCGCCGCGCCGGCGGCGAGCAGTTGCTCGATCTCGGGAATGTTGCCCGGCTTGATGACGGCGCCGACCGCGATCAGCATCGGCGTGCGACGGACCCAGGCGCGATAGCGCTCGGCGAGCGCGGCGGCGTTGACCGGATCGCGTACCGCGGCGGCTTCGGCCAGCTTCTCGCCATAGGCGAGCATCGCGTCGCCGCGAATGACGACGAAGCGCCAGGGCTTCAGACGCCCGTGGTCGGGCGCCCGCAGGCCGGCGTCGAGGATCAGGTCGAGATCGGCGCCTTCGGGTGCCGGTTCCTGCAGCGGGCCGACCGAACGGCGGGCCAGCAACTGGTCGAGGGCGAGCAGGCGAGGCTCGCGCGCATGGGTGATGTCAGGCATGGCCGCAGACTACTCCGACATGCGAGCGATTGTCAGTTGCAACTTTCGGCAGGCCGGCTGCAGGAGCCTATACTCGTCCCATGGCGGAAAACGTCCGCAAGATCATCCATGTCGACATGGACGCCTTCTACGCGTCCGTGGAGCAACGCGACGACCCGGCGCTGCGTGGCCAGCCGGTCGCGGTCGGCGGGCGGCAGCGCGGCGTCGTGATGGCCGCGAGCTACGAGGCGCGCAAATTCGGCGTGCGCTCGGCCATGCCCTCGGTCACGGCCAAGCGCCTGTGCCCGGAGCTCGTCTTCGTGAAGCCGCGCTTCGACGTCTACAAGGAAGTGTCGCGCCAGATTCGCGAGATCTTCCTCGACTACACACCGCTGGTGGAGCCGCTGTCGCTCGACGAGGCCTATCTCGATGTCACCACCAACCTCAAGGGCATGCCGCTCGCCTCCGAGATCGCGCGCGAGATCCGCGCCCGTATCCTGGAGCGCACCGGCCTCACCGCCTCGGCCGGCATCTCCTACAACAAATTCCTGGCCAAGCTCGCCTCCGACTATCGCAAGCCCGACGGCCAGACGGTGATCCCTCCCGAGAAAGGCCCGGCCTTCGTAGAGAGCCTGCCGGTCGGCCGCTTCCATGGCGTCGGGCCGAAGACGGCGGAAAAGATGAACCGGCTCGGCATCCAGACCGGTGCCGACCTCAAGGCGCAGACGCTGGAATTCCTCGAACAGTATTTCGGCCGCTCCGGCACCTACTACCACGCCATCGCGCGTGGCCATGACGAACGTCGCGTCGTGCCCAACCGGCCGCGCAAGTCGGTCGGTTCGGAGACGACCTTCATGGAGGATCTCGACCGGCCAGCGGCGGTGGAGGAGGGGGTGGCCTCCGTGCTCGAGGATGTCTGGGCCTATTGCGAACGCACCGGCATCCTCGGCCGCACCGTGACGGTGAAGATCAAGTATGCCGACTTCCGGATCGTGACGCGCAGCCGCACGCTGGAGGAAAGCGTCGACAGCCGCGACATGCTGGAGCGCACCGCGCGCGAACTGGTCCGCACGATCTTCCCGCTGGAAAAGAAAGTACGGCTGCTCGGCGTTTCGCTCCATAACCTGCACCAGCGCGAGGAGCGCAAGGTGCCGCCTCAGATGACGCTGGCTCTCTAGGAGACAAGACCATGAACATCTTCATGACCGGTGCGACCGGCTATATCGGCGGAACCATCGCGCGCCGCCTGCTCGATGAGGGTCACACGCTGCGTGGCCTGGTGCGCGACGAGGAGAAGGCGAAGAAGCTCGCGGCTTTCGGCGTCGAACCGGTGATCGGCGGTCTCGACGATGCCGCGATCCTCACGGCCGAGGCCAGGCGGGCCGATGCGGTGATCAACACGGCCAACAGCGACCATCGCGGCGCGGTGGAGGCATTCCTGGAAGGATTGGCCGGCTCGAACAAGCCGTTCATCCACACCAGCGGCTCCAGCATCGTGGCCGACGATGCCCACGGCGATGTCGCCTCGGAGAAGATTTACGACGAGGACACGCCGCTTGATCCGGTGCCGGGCAAGAAGGCAAGGGTCGAGATCGACCGCACGATTCGCGGCGCGAGCCAACGCGGCGTGCGCTCGATCGTCGTGTGTCCCACCATGATCTACGGCAACGGCCTCGGCCTGGCGCGCGACAGCGCCCAGATTCCCGGCCTCGCGAAGCGGGCCAAGGCCTCGGGCGTGGTGCGCCATGTCGGCAAGGGGCTGAACGTCTGGTCGAATGTCCATGTCGAGGACGTGGCCGACATCTACCGCCTGGCGCTCGCTAGGGCGCCGGCTGGTGCCTTCTATTTCGCCGAGAACGGCGAGGCCTCGTATCGCGACATTTGCGCTGCCATTGCGCGCCGCTTGAATCTGGGGGCGCCGCAGGTCTGGCCCTTCGCGGAGGCCGCAAAGGAACTTGGCGAGAGCAGTGCGGCCTACACGTTCGGCTCCAACAGCCGCGTCAGGGCCAGGCGCGCCCGTAGCGAGTTGGGCTGGCAGCCGAAGCACGCTTCGGCGACGGCCTGGATCGAGGCCGAACTGCCGCTCTAGACTGGAACGTCGGCGATCATCTTCTTGAGCAACGCCGCGTCGGGATAAACTCCGAAGCCGCCCTGCAGGTTGTCCGTCATATGCTCGGGCTTGCTGGTACCGGGGATCACGCAGGTCACGGCGGGATTGGCCAGCACGAACTTCAGCAGGATCTGGGCCCAGCTCGTGGCGCCGATCTCACCGGCCCAGTCGGGCAGCTTGCGGGCGGAGAGCTTGCGCAGGAGGCCGCCGCCGCCGAAGGGCTGGTTCACGATCACCGCGATGCCGCGCTCGGCCGCCAATGGCAGCAGCCTGCGCTCTACGGCGCGATCGTCGAGCGCGTAGTTGATCTGGATGAAATCCCACTTCTCCGACCGCATCACGCTTTCCAGCTCGTCGTGGGCGCTCTGCGTGTAGTGGGTGATGCCGAGATAGCGGATGCGGCCCTCGGCCTTCCAGGCGCGCAGGGTCGGAAGATGGGCTCGCCAGTCGACGAGATTGTGGATCTGCATCAGGTCGATGCGGTCGGTCTTCAGCAGCCGCAAGGACGCCCGCATCTGCGCGAGGCCACTGTCGCGGCCGGTGGTCCAGACCTTGGTGGCGATGAAAGCCTTGTCGCGCGTGCCGGCGGCGGACAGCAGGTCTCCGACCACGGCCTCCGCCGAACCGTACATCGGCGAGGTATCGATCACCGAGCCGCCGGCGTCGAACAGCCGCCGCAGCACTTCTGCAAGCGGTGCGCGATCCTCGGGCTTGCCACCCACGTCGAAGGTGCGCCAAGTCCCCACGCCGACGACGGGCAACATCTCCCCCGAAGCGGGGATCCTGCGCTGATGCATGCGGGCTCCTGTCTGGGCGGCGCTGCCCTTAGCGGCCAGCAGGCCGGCACCGGCGAGGCCAATCAGTCGCGAGCGGGTGAGAGTGCGTGACATGCAAGTGTCATTGTTCAGCAATGATGACCGCAACGCCAGCGTGGAAAGGTGCTTCTGCCATATTGATGCCCCACGCAAAGCGTTTGCTGTGACCGTTCGCAGTTCAGGCGCTCCCGTCATTGCCATCCCGTCATGCCGCCCCCATCTCAGCCCGGCCCATCAAGCATTGGGTCGCAGTTCGCTCAGCCTGAAGGAGACCGTGCCATGCCCGAACCCTTCGTCGTCGAAATCTGGGGAAAGCCCGCCGGTGTCGTCCTCAAGGAAGGCAATGCCTTCCGCTTCCATGCCTTCACGCGCCCGTTCTTCGAGCTCGAGGGGCATCAGTTCAGCACGCCCGGTCAGGCGCGCCTCGCCGCGGCCAGGCTCCAGCCGCCGCGCGAAAGCCTGCTTGCCAAGTAATGTCTTTCGCCTTGTCGGTCGCCTGAGGGAGCGTTAGTCCAATCAGGACCGACAAGGAGGAAATCAGTGATCAAGCGCAAGCAGCGTATCCCGTTGCGTGACCTCTCGACGATGAAGCCCGAGGATCGCGAGGCCATCGAGAAGAACGCCATGAACGGCCAGGTGTTCAACATCTTCAAGGTGCTGGCCAATCACCCCGCGCTGACCAAGCGCTGGACGCCGTTCGCCGGCCACATCCTCTCGAAGCAGACGCTGCCGTTCCGCGATCGCGAGCTGCTGATCCTGCGCATCGGCTGGCTGAACCAGGCGGAATACGAGTTCGCGCAGCACGAGCTGATCGCCAAGCGCGGCGGCGTCACCGATGGCGACATCGCCAATCTCAAGGAAGGTCCGAAGGCCAAGGGCTGGAGCGAGCACGAGGCCGCGCTGATGCAGCTCGCCGACGATCTGTTCGAGAACTCGGTCGCGTCGGACGCGACCTGGGCGACGCTCTCGAAGACCTACTCGACTGAGCAGCTCATGGACGCCGTCTTCACGGTCGGCCAGTACAATCTCGTCTCGTGGGCGCTGAACAGCTTCGGCGTGCCGCTCGACGACTTCCTGCCGGGCGCCCAGAAGAAGTAGGGGCATTGTCCGCCTTGACCTCATCCTGAGGAGGCGCGCAGCGCCGTCTCGAAGGATGGGCAGCGAACGTGGTGCTCGTGCCCACCCTTCGAGACGCGCCCCTACGGAGCGCTCCTCAGGGTGAGGTTGTATTGGCGTTTTATCTCTTCGTAACCTCGACGTTCCAGAAAGCGATCGTCGAGGGCGGGCGGATCCAGCCCTTCGTGCGGCCGCTGACGGCCGAGGCGCTGTACCATTCACCGAGCGGATAGTGCGTGCCGAGCTGCAGCGCACGCTCCTGGATTTCCTCGGCAATGGCCTTGCGCTTCGCCGCATCCGGCTCCAGCGCATAGGCCTCGCGCATCGCCTCGATCCTCTCGTCGCACGACCATCCCGCCGAGGCCTTTTCGCAGGCGGAATTGAGGAACAGCGAGGTGATCGGGTTCACCACGTCGATGACGCCGGTGCTCGACAGGGTGATGTTCCAGCCGCGATCCTCCGGCGGCTCCTTGCGCATGACGCGCGCGAGGTGCGTCTGCCAGTCGGCCGGCCGCATGTCGACTTTGAAGCCGACCCGCTCCAGCTGTGCCTTGGCGACGGGGCCGAGGTTGGCGAGCGAGGCGAGGTCGGTCACCTGCAGCAGGATGATCGGTCGTCCGTCGTAGCCCGTTTCCTTGATCAGAGCCTTGGCCTTCTCGACGTTGCCTTCGAGCAGGCCTGCGGTGCCCTTGTCCGAGGCCAGCGGCGTGCCGCAGCCATAGTAGGTCTTGCAGAAGCGCCAGAAGTTCGGGTCGCCGACGGCAGCGTCGAGGAAGCCCTTCTGGTCGATGGCGTAGCCGAGTGCCAGCCGCATCCGGGGATCGTTGAACGGCGGATGGAGCCAGTTGGGCCGCAGCGCATACTGGCTGGCATAGGCGCCACGCTGGACCTCGATGCCCTTCCTCTTCTCGAGCAGCGGCAAGAGGTCGTGCGCCACCGATTCGAGGGCATCGACCTCGCTGTTCTCCAGTGCATTCACCGCGGTCTGCGGATCGGCGATGGAGACCCATTCGACTCGGTCGACCTTCGCAACTTTGCCGCCCGCGAAGTTGGCGGGCGGCTCGGCGCGCGGCACGTAGCCGGGATTCTTCACGTAGACGACCCGGTCGCCGGGCCGCCACTCGTCGGCCTTGAACATGAACGGGCCGGAGCCGGTCGGATCCTTGATCTGCTGCGTGGCCGGCGCCTCGGCGACCCGCTTCGGCATCATGAAGGGCACGATGCCGGCCGGCTTGGCCAGCGAATCGATCACCAGCCCGTAGGGCCTTGCGAGCTCCAGGCGGATCGTCTTCGCGTCGGGTGCGCTCAGTTCCTTCACGTTCGCCATCAGCTTGAGGCCGACCGGATCGCGGCTGCCCCAGCGCTTCAGCGAGGCGACGCAATCCTCCGCCGTGACCGGCGCGCCGTCATGCCACTTCAGCCCGTCGCGCAGGGTGAAGGTGTAGATGAGGTTCGCCGCATCGACGGTCCAGTTCCCCACCATCTGCGGCTGCGGCTTGAGATCGCCGTCGAGGCCGAACAGCGTGTCGTAGACGAGATAGCCGTGGGTTCGGCTGATCTGCGCCGACGCCCAGATCGGATCGAGGATCTTCAGATCCGAATGCATGACGATCTTGAGCGTCGATTGCGCGGCGGCGGGCGTCGCAAGAGCGAAGGCGGCAGCGGCAACAAGCAGATGACGAAGCTTCATGGACGTTTCCTTTGTTTATTGCTCGGCCGCGAGGCCGTTGATGGTCTGCAGAGCCTGACTGCGGAACTGGCCGAGGATCATGCCCTTCCAGTCGTCGGCATCGACGTAGAAGGCATCGCGCACCGCCTGCCGGATCTCGCGTACCAATGTCGCGGGCGCATCGGGATGGCCCGCCAGCCAGGCTTCGCCGCGCAGCGCGCGCCGCACGACGGGATTGGGCACGGTGCCGTATTCCAGGGTCGTCGGCGTGATCGCCGCGTCGGGACATTCTTCCGGCGCGCAGCCGGTGATATGGCCGACCGTCCGCGGCGAAACCGATTCGGTCGCGGTGCTGACGATCAGGTCGCTGCCCCACCAGGCCCTGGCTCGTCGGGTCGTTTCCTCGGAATGGCGGCCGAAGATCTTCTCGCCATGGCCATAGGGGCCGAGGCCGGTATGGACGTCGATCCAGGCGATGTGGCGTCGCGTCGTGCCGTAGCTGCGCAGGATCGCGCGGATGGTGTCGTTGCTCCAGGCCGGCGCCGTGCCGCAGTAGAAGAGTCCGTCGGGGTGTTTGTCCTGGCCGCTGGAAACACCGGGATTGCGCTGCCCGGCGAGCCGCGCCATCGCCGCGTTCAGCCGCTCCTCGTTGTCGGGAGAAGGCGGCCAGGCCGCGGGCACCAGCAGGTCGTGGATCTGCTCATAGACCGGATTGTCGGGATAGGGCGTGACGAAGTCGTTGAAGTTGCGGTTGAGGTCGATGTTGTCCTCGTTGGTCCGCTTCAGATGCGAGAAGCCGAACGGATTGACCGCATGGATCAGCAGCAGCGCGATGCCGCGATCGGCGGCGCGTCTGGCCAGTTCGTCGTTCAGCAGCGCGAGCTGGCAGGCCGAGCCGGAGAAACCTTCCGGTCCGTGCGTGCCGGAGCTGACGATGAACAGCCTGGCGACGTCGGCCGGGCCCAGCAGCGCGGTGTCTGTACCGATCTCCTCGCCCGCCGCGCCCTTCAGCGGATGGACGTGATGCCGGACGGCGGCACCGGCTTTGGTCGCGGCGTCCAGGAAGCGCTGGCGGGCCTCGTCGTAGGTGGCGGAGAAGAGGGCGGCGCTCATCTGATCTTCTCGTCGATGTAGTCGAGGGTGCGGAAGGCGCCGCCGATCACCGGCAGGAACCATGGTTTGCCGGAATAGAGCGGAATGGAGGGCAACTCAGTTTCGGCGAAGGGCACCTTGCCATGCAGGCGGCCGGCGATCGATTGGCCCATGGCATTGCCGAGGAACGGCATCATCGACACGCCCGAGCCGTTGCAGCCGACCACGAAGTGCAGCCCGTCGAGTTCGCCGGCATGGGGCAGGGCGTCATAGGTGAAGGCGACGTTGCCCTGCCAGGTGTGGGTGACCTTGGTGTCCCTGAGCTGCGGGAAGCGCTCGACCAGCGCCTGGTGCAGGAGCTGGGCGCGCAGCTCGCCGGGGATCTCGGTGAAACGGGCGCGGCCGCCGAAGATCACGCGCTTTCCGTCGGGCGAGATCCGGTAGTAGTGCAGTACGCGCCGCGTCTCGGAGAAGGTGCGGCCCTTGGGGCAAAGCTCGCGGATCAGATCGGCCGGCAGTTCCTCGGTCGCGATGATGTGGCTGGCGATCGGCACGAGGCGCTTCTGCAGGCGCGGCGTGACACTGGACGTATAGCCGTTGGTGGCGACCACGACATGGCGCGCCCGCACCTCGCCCTGACTGGTGGTGACCCGCCAGCCCTCGCCGTCGCGTGCGAGGCCGGTGGCGCGGCAATGACCGGCCAGGGTGATGGAATTGCGGCGGCGCACCGCCGCCAGCAGGCCGCCGTAGAACAGCGCCGGGTGCAGCTTGCCCGCCGTCTCGAAGACCATGCCGCCATGATAGAAGTCGCTGCCGATTTCCTCACGCTGCTCCTCGCGGGTGATCAGGCGGCAGTCGGTGGCGCCGCCATCGCGCAGCTTGGCGAAGCGCGTGCGCAGCCCCTCGTAGTGCGAGGCGGCGCAGGCGCCGAGGAAGCGGCCGCGCTGCTCCAGATGGCAGTCGATCTTCTCCTGCTCGACCAGGTCGATCAGCGCGCGATAGGCGTCGATCGCCCAGCCCACGACGTCGCGCACCAGCTCCGGTTTGTAGTCGAGCGTGCGGCCGGTGAAGCTCTTGCCGATCGACAGGCCGGCACTCAGGGCGCCGCCGCTGCGGGTCGAGGCGCCGGAGCCGAACTCGTCGGCTTCAAGCACCACACTCTGTACGCCGCCGTCCGCCAGCGCGCGGGCCGTCGCCAGCCCGGCATAGCCGCCGCCAACCACCACGACGTCGGTCCGGGCCGGCAGCGCCGGGGCGGTGATGGCCTGCGGACGGAACGCCTCCCACCAGTAGGGCTGATCCTTGAAGTCACTGGAGAAGATCGACTGATTAACCGCAGGCATGAAGAGGCTCGCACGCAAAACGTTGACAGGACGGAGTTACGGCTTGAGAGAGGATCCGGTCAAAGTCATTGTCCGGTGTGGTTAAGTCCGTGAGGTTATGATGATCACGTCGCGCCAGCTCGAAGCCTTTCGCGCCATCATGGCGCACGGCACCGTGACCGCCGCCGCCGAGCGGCTGGGCGTCTCGCAGCCTGCGGTGAGCAAGATTCTGGCGGGCCTTGAGCACGAGATCGGCTATCCGCTGTTCACGCGCATCAAGCGGCGGCTGGCGCCGACCAGCGAGGCGAGGCTTCTGGAGCAGGAGGTGACTCGGCTCTATCACAGTCTCGAACGAGTGACCGAGGTCGCGCGCGAGATTCGCGAGCGTCAGGTCGGCGACCTGCTGATCTACTCGACACCGGCGCTCGGTCGCAGCGTGTTGCCCGACGTCATGGCGGGTTTCATGAAGCGCCACGCCAAGGCGCACATCGTTTTTCACGTCCGCAGCTCGACCTATATCAACCAGAAGATGGTCGATCAGCAGATCGACCTCGGCTTCTCGATGATGCCGTTCGAGCATCCGTCGATGGTCACCGAGGAGTTGAGTCGGGCCACCGCCGTCTGCGTGCTGCCGCGCGACCATCGCCTGGCGCGGCGCAAGGTGATCCGGCCTGTCGATCTGCGCGGTGAACGCTTCCTGTCCTTCCCGCTCGACGGCCGTATGCGGCACCTGATCGACGCGGCCTTCGAGCAGGAGCGGATCGAGCGGCAGTTGCAGATCGATGTCTATTCCTCGGCCGACGCCTGCGCCCTGGCGGCGCGCGGGCTCGGAGTCGCGATCGTCGAGCCGTTCACGGCGCGCGATCATCTCGATCAGGGTATCGCGGTCGTGCCGTTCGAGCCGCGCATCCGCTACCTGTTCCGCGCCATGCGGCCACGCTACCGCAAGCCGTCGCGTCTGGCCGATGCGTTCCTCGATGCCGTGAAGGTTCACCTCAAGGCCAAGGGTTGGGCCTGAGTCATTGTCATCGTCTTCCCCATTCAGATGGGGAAGTGCCCCGTCATACGGGGCGATGGGGTCATGTTCGCCGACGTTACATCCCTGACCCCTCCGTCGGCGTAAGACGCCGACACCTCCCCATCTGAATGGGGAGGCGGATGATTCTCGAAGGCTAGGCCGGGTCATGGGCCACGAAGAATTCGAGGCCGATCAGACGCTCCAGCAGCATCACCACCAGCAGGGTGACGACGACCGTCGCGGTCGAGATCGCCGCCAGCACCGGAGACGCGTTCTCCTGGATGAAGGCATAGATCTGGACCGGCAGGGTCGTGACCTGCGGGCCGGTGAGGAACATCGTCACCGTCACCTCGTCGAACGAGATGATGAAGGAGAAGAGAAGCGCGGTGACGAGGCCCGAGCGCGCCAGCGGTAGCGCGATGCCCAGCGCGATGCGCCGTTCGTCGGCGCCCAGCAGCGAGGCCGCCTCGACGATCTCGCCGTCGATCTTCTGCAGGGCGACCACGATCGGCCGCCATGCAAAGGGGAGCGTGCAGACGATGTGGGCGATCACGATTCCCGTCGCCGTGCCGAGATAGCCCGCCATGGCGAGCACGTTCACCAGCGCCACACCGAGCGCCGCGTGCGGAAAGAACAGCGGCGACATGACCGCCAGCTCGAAGGCCGGCAGCCAGCGCGGCCGCAGCCGGTGGCAGGCATAGGCGCCGGCGAAGGCGATGGCGGTCACCAGCACGGCAACCACCGCGGCGATGCCGAGGCTGGTCGCGAAGGCTTCGATCCAGCGCGGATCGGTGGCGGCCTCGGCGTACCAGCGCAGGCTGAGTTCGCCCGGCGGGAAGCGGAGATAGCCGGCGGCCGCGAACGAGGTCGCGCCAATCACCACGATGGGCAGCGGCAGGAAGAGCAGCAGCGCGAAGGAGCCGGCACGGCCAAGCTTGATCAGGGGCGCGTTCATCGGTCGGCCTTCGGCACGAGCGCCGCCTCGGCGGCGCGCAGCAGGGCGAGGCCGAGGGCGCTCAGCAGCAGCAGGCAGATCGCCCAGGCCGAGGCCTTGCTCATGTTGAAGTTGTAGACGACCTCCTGATAGATCTGCGTGCCTGCCATCTTCTGGCGGATGCCGCCCAGCAGGATCGGCGTCACGATGGCGCCCATCGAGGTCAGGAAGGTGATGCTGAGGCCGGTGAAGACGCCGGGCAGCGACAGCGGCAGCACGACGCGGCGCCATGTCTCGAAGCCGCCGGCACCCAGCGATTCGCTCGCTTCCTCCAGCCGGTTGTCGATCTGCAGCAGGACCGACAGGGTGGAGATGACGGCAAACGGCATCAGCACATGCGTCAGTCCGATCACCACGCCGAGATCGTTGAAGATCAGCGGCAGCGGCGATTGGATGACGCCGGCCCATTTCAGCGTCTCGTTGAGAAAGCCCTTGGGCCCCAGGATCACCAGCCAGCCGTACGTGCGCACGACGAGGCTGACGAGCCATGGCACCAGGACGACCACCAGCAGGAGGTTGCGCCAGCGCGGCAGGCGCCAGAGCAGCCAGGCGATGGGATAGGCGAGCACCGCCGCGGCAACCGACACGATGGCCGCGATCGACACGGTGCGCAGGAACACTTCGTGATAGTCCGCGCGATCGAGGATCTGGCGGAAGTAGATCAGCGAGAAGCCGTCCTTGCCCCAGAAGGCATGGAAGAAGAGCAGCGCCACCGAACCCAGGAAGAGGGCGAGCACGAGCAGGGCCGGCAGCAGCAGCCAACCCAGGCCTTGCGGTGCGGAGGTGGCGCCGCGCATCTCAGGCGCCGGCGGCGAAGCCCGGTGGGAACTCGGCCGATGCGCCGGTTTCCGCGTCGAACGCCTGGGCGAGTTTGATCAGGTGACCTTCGGCGTACCACGGCGCCACGAAGTGGATGCCGATGGGGAGGCCCGCCTTCGAGCGGCCGAACGGGATCGAGATCGCCGGATGGCCGGTCATGTTGAAGGGGATCGTGTAGGTGTACCAGGCGGCCCGCAGGTCGCCGAGCGGCTTGCCGTCGACCACCAGCGGCTCGAACTGGTTCTGGGTAGCGGGCGGCGCCGGCGTGGCGACGGTGGGCGTCAGCAGCAGGTCGCAATCGGCGAACAGGCCCTGCACGGACTTGAAGGCGGTGGTGCGATCGACGATCGCGCGGCGCAGGGCCACGACGTCGACGGCGTTGCCTTCGTCGAGCGTCCTGGCGAAGGACGGGTCGAGATCGCCGCGCCGGTTCTTCAGGATGTCGGCAAAGCGCTCGATCTGGTTGGCGCGCAGGATGATGCGCGCCACGTCGAGCTTCCAGTCGATCTCGCGGCCGTCCATCTCCTTGATCTTCGCGCCCTGCTTGTCGAGGAAGGCGAGCGCGGCATCGAGGCGGGCCTCGGTGTCCGGGTCGAGATAGCCGCCGGTCATGCGGCGGATCACGGTGATCCGCTTGCCGGCGATGGGATGTCCGCCCGCCTTGTCGGGCCAGGCGAAAGGCTCGCGGCCGATGGCCAGCGTCCACGGATCGTTGGGGTGGCTGCGCGACATCGAAGCGAGGCCGGCGCCGAGATCGCCCGGATGGCGCGCCATGACGCCGAGATAGGTGAGCTGGCCGAACTGGTCCGGCGGTACCTCGTGCGGCACGCGGCCGAGCGTCGCCTTCAGCCCGTAAACGCCGCAGCAGGCGGCCGGGATGCGGCCCGAGCCCGCGCCGTCGGTCGACATGGCGATCGGGCCGAGGCCCAGCGCCACCGAGACGGCTGCGCCGCCGCTCGACCCGCCGCTCGTATGCTCGCGGTTCCAGGGGTTGCGCGTGATGCCGTGCAGGGGGCTGTCCGTCAGCACCTTGTGGCCGAACTCCGGCGTCGTCGTCTTGGCGAACAGGACGGCGTCGGCGGCGCGCCACTGGGCGATGGCCTCGGCGTCCATCGACGGCACGTTGTCCTTCATCGTGATCGAGGCGAAGGCGGTGCGCAGGCCCTTGGTCAGAATCAGGTCCTTGGCCGAGACCGGCACGCCGGCCAGCGCGCCGAACGAGCCGCCGTTCTTTCGCCGCGCATCGAGCGCATCGGCCGCGGCGCGGGCTCCGTCTGCGTCGAGTGTCGCGATGGGGTTGAACGGCTCGGCCTTCTTCGTGCGTTCCAGCAGGCCCTCGACGATGTCGCGCGCGGCGACCTTGCCGGAGGTGAAGGCTTCTACGTGGTCCGCGACGGTGCGGCCGGCGAAATCCTGAGCGGGCATGATCGGTCTTTCAGGTTGAAGCGAAGACGGTGAAACTGTCGGAGGGCACGGAAAGACGCACGGTCTTTCCTTCGGCGAGTTCCGCACCCTGGGGCGTGTCGGCCATGGACAGCGCGGTGAGCGGCCCCAGCGGCGTGTCGAGTACGGCCTTTACCGTGGGCCCGAGGCGATGCAGGGCGGAGATGCGGGCGTCGAGCGACAGCGCACCCTCGGCGGCATGGCCGAGGCGCACCGCTTCGGGGCGGCAGGCGATCTGGCAGGCGGCGCCGATGCCGGGCGTGCCCACCAACGTCGAGCGTGGCACCGAGATCTTCGTGCCGCCGAGAGAGACGGCAACTGAAGTCGCGTCGACGGCGGAGATCCGGCCGTCCAGCATGTTGATGTCGCCCACGAATCGCGCGACGAACGGCGAGGCGGGGCGGCGATAGATCTCGCCGGGTGTGCCGACCTGCTGCACACGGCCACCGTTCATCACGACGATCGTGTCCGACAGCATTGTCGCTTCTTCCTGGTCGTGCGTGACGAAGACGAAGGTCGTGGCGAGCTGGCGCTGGATCGATTTCAGCTCGACCTGGAGCTGGCGGCGGAGCTGCAGGTCCAGGGCGCTCAGCGGCTCGTCGAGCAGCAGGATGGCGGGTTCGAGGGCCAGCGATCGCGCCAGCGCCACGCGCTGTTTCTGGCCGCCGGAGAGCTGGCCGATGCGGCGGCTCTCGAATCCGGCGAGGCCGACGAGGGCCAGGAACTTGGAGACGCGGCCGGAAATCTCGGCCGCCGCCATGCCACGGATTCGCATGCCGTAGGCCACGTTCTCGAACACGTCGAGATGGGGGAATAGTGCCAGGTTCTGGAACACCATGCCGAGAGGGCGCCGGCGCGGCGGCACGCCCCCCATGGGCGCGCCGTCGATGGCGATGCTGCCACGGCTCGGCTCGAGGAACCCGGCGATCAGGCGCAGCAGCGTCGTCTTTCCGCAGCCCGAGGGGCCGAGCAGGGTGACGAAGCTGCCGCCGGCGATGGTGAGATCCACCCCGTCGAGGACCGTAGCGGCGCCGAACTCCTTGCCGATGCCGGCGACCTGGATGGTGCCTCGGCTCACTGCTTGACGCCGGACAGCAGCTTCTCGGCGCGGTCGACGCGGGCTTCGTTGTGCTCGACGACGATCCGCCAGTCGGGGGAATAGAGCGACTTCACGATCTGCTCGTAGGGCTGGCCCAGCGTCTTCTGCAAGTCCTCGGGCAGCTTGACCTTCGCGTTCATCGGCAGCCAGCCGTCGAGCAGGGCGGCGCGCAGTTGCGGCTCGGCGCCGGCGATGTAGTTCATCCAGACCAGCGACTTGTCCTGGTTCTTGGCGGCCTTCGGCACGACCACCACGTAGGGCAGCATCAGCGCGCCCTCCTTGGGGATCACGATGCCGACATTGGCGGCGCCCTGGCGGCGCAGCGCCCAGACGCGCGAGGCGTAGAACGGCACGGCGGCCACCTCGCCGCGCGTCAGCAGCGTGTTCATGTGGGCGAGCGAGGTGTAGGTCGCCAGCACGTTCGGCACGATCTTCTCGAGCAGCTTGAAGCCGGGATCGATATCCTTCTCGCTGCCGCCCATCGCCTTGGCCATGATCACCGCGTCGTAGGGGGCGAGATAGACCGGCCGCGTCAGCGACAGCTTGCCCTTCCACTTCGGGTCGGCGAGCCCCTGCCACGAGGCAAAGTCCTCCGTCTTGGCGAGGTCGGTGTTGTAGGCGATGCCGTAGTAGGTGAAGTAGACCGGCAGGCCGACATGGCGACCGGCCTTGTCCTTGGTCAGGTACTTCGGATCGACGTCGCCGATGCCTGGCAGCTGCTTGTCGTCGAAGCTCTCGATCAGGCCCGCATTGGAGAGCGCGATCGCCTCGAAATAGGTGACCAGCGCCAGGTTGTACTGGTTGGCCGCCGCCGGAGAGCGAAGCGCGCCGGCCGGATTCGGCACCTCGACCATCTTGATGGTGGAACCGTTGCCCGGATTGAACTGCTTGATGAAGGCCTCGCGCCAGGTGTTCGCGCCACCACCTCCCCACACCGCCATGGTGAGTTCCTGGGCCGTCGCGGCCCCCGCGCCCGTGCAGGCGAGAATTGCGCCGCAGATAAGCGCCTTCAAACGGTTCATCATCGCAGGCCCCCGCCGTTGTCTCGTTACCGCAACGTTAGACGCCTCCTGCATCGCGAGAGAAATTCATTCGTCCCTTCTGGTCATTCCGCAAAGTTATGGGCTTGGTTGTTGCTCTGCTTGAAACTCACTTCTACAGTCGGTGCGGGGATTTCGAAGGGGACCGCCATGGACATCAAGCGCCTGCACCGCCGCCACGCTCTTTCGCTGCTGGGAGGTGCCGCCGCCGTCGGCGCCACAGGCTCGGCCTTCGCACAGGCCGAGCCGCCGAAGCCCGCGCAGCTCGTGGTCAACCATTCCGGCGGTTCGATGGGCACGGCCATGCGCAAGGCCTTCTTCAACGGCTTCGAGAAGAAGTACGGAATCAAGGTCGTCGAGACGAGCCCGGTCGACTTCGGCAAGCTGCGCGCCATGGTCGACTCCGGCAACGTCGAGTGGGACCTGACCGAGATCGGCGGCCAGGACGCGATCCGCGCCGGCAAGGCGAACCTGCTGGAGAAGATCGACACGAAGGTGGTCGACCGCTCGAAGTATCCGGCGACGGCGCAGAATCCCTATGTCTTCGCCTCGTCCGTCTATACGACCATCATGGGATTCCGGAACGACGTCTTCAAGAACGGCAGCCAGCCCAAGAGCTGGGCCGACTGGTGGGACGTGAAGAAGTTCCCGGGCGCGCGCTCGATGCGCAACCATCCGACGGATAATCTCGAATTTGCGCTGATCGCCGACGGCGTGCCGAAGGACAAGCTCTATCCGATCGATTTCGACCGCGCCTTCAAGAAGCTCGATCAGATCAAGCCGCACGTCACCGTCTGGTGGTCGACCGGGCAGCAGCCGGCCCAGCTTCTCCTGGACAAGGAAGTCGTGCTGGCGACCGGCTGGAACGGCCGCTTCTACGACATCATCAAGAAGGGCGCGCCGGTCGGTATCGAATGGAACGAAGGCGCCCTGAAGCAGGGCAGCTTCGCGATCCCGCGCGGCGCCAAGAGCCCCTACTGGGCGAACAAGATGCTGGCCGAACTCGCCGTGCCGCAGCAGCAGGCGGTCTATGCCTCGGAACTGGGATATCCGGGCCTCAACCTCGAATCGCTGAATTTCGTCGACCCGAAGGTGAAGCCGTTCCTGCCGACCGCGTATCTCGACCAGCAATTCTGGGTCAGTGACGCGTGGTATGCCGAGAACGGCACCAAGGCCGCCGAGCTGTGGAATGCCTGGATGCTGAAGAAGGGCTGACCTCCCTTGAGTGCAAGCGGATCGGCCGACCTGCTCATCGAGGGTGTCGGGAAGCGTTTCGGGGACGTGGTCGCGCTCGACCACGTCTCGCTGCAGGTAGCCCAGGGCGAGCTGCTGACCATCCTGGGTCCCAGCGGCTCGGGGAAAACCACGTTGCTGAAGGTCGTCGCGGGGTTCGAGACGCCCGACGGCGGCAGGGTGACGGTAGGCGGTATCGAGATCACCTCGCTGCCGCCCGCGAAGCGGGACATCGGCATGGTGTTCCAGAACTACGCGCTGTTCCCCCATCTCAGCGTCGCGGCCAACGTGGCGTTTCCGCTGGAAATGCGAAACGTCGCCAAGCCCGAGATCGAGCGTCGCGTCGCCGAGGCGTTGGCGATGGTCGAGCTGAAAGGCTACGAGGCGCGGCTGCCGCGGCAATTGTCGGGCGGCCAGCAGCAGCGCGTGGCGCTGGCGCGCGCCATCGTGTTCAACCCGCGGCTCCTGCTGCTCGACGAGCCATTCGGCGCGCTCGACCGCAAGCTGCGCGAGACGATGCAGCTCGAGGTGCGCCGCCTGCAGCGTCGCCTCGGCCTGACCACCATCTTCATCACCCACGACCAGGAGGAAGCGCTGGTCCTGTCCGACCGGATCGCGGTGATGAACCGGGGCACGATCCAGCAGATCGCCACGACGACCGAGATCTACGAACGCCCGGCCAACGATTTCGTCGCCGACTTCGTGGGCGAGAGCAACATCTTCCACGGCACGATGAGCGCGCCCGGCACGGTAACGCTCGACGGCGGCCGCACGCTGCAGGTGCGCAGCGACAGGCCGGCGGGGGCGAAGGTCGGCGTGCTGATGCGCCCCGAGCGTTTCGCACCGTCGGGCGCCAACGCGTTCGGCGGCGAGGTGATCGAATCGGTCTATCTCGGCACGTCGTTCAAGCTGCGGCTGGCCTGCGACGGCGGCCTCGAACTGCTGGTGCGACAGCCTGCGCGCGGCGCGTTGCCCGCCGCCGGCACCCGCGTGACCGTCGGCATCGACCCCGAGTCGATCCATGTGTTCTAGGACGCACGACACCGGTGGTTTTGAGGCAAGTCGCGCCATGAAACGCCATAGCTTCCTCTATGCACTGCAGTCGGCATCGCGCTTGAGCCGATTCATGGGTTCTGGGACGCACGGCTCGCTCAATTGCTTTCCGTGTCATCCTGAGCGCAGCGAAGGATCCTTCGCTCGCTCCAGCACGGAGACTACTCCGCGCGCGATGACACGATTGGGGTTGAGAGGCGTCGCGCCATGAAGGCCCGCGGCTTCCTCCCCGCGTTGCCGGCGCTGATCCTGCTGTTCGTGTTCTTCCTGTTCCCGGTCGTGCGCATGCTGGGCTTCAGTGTCGAGGGCGGCACGTTCGACTGGTATGCCAAGGCGCTGGGCGAGCAGCTCTATCTCCGCGTCTTCTGGAACACGTTCGAGATCGCGCTGCTGGTCACCTTCTTTTGCCTGCTTCTGGGCTATCCGCTCGGCTTCCTGATGGCCACGACGACGCCCTTCTGGGCGACGATGGGCTTCATCTTCGTGCTGCTGCCGCTCTGGACCTCGGTCCTGGTGCGCACCTATGCCTGGATGGTGCTGCTGGGCCGCAATGGCGTCTTCAACCGCACGCTGATCGAGTCCGGCATCATCGCCGATCCGATCCCGATGCTGCACAATTTCACCGGCGTGCTGATCGGCATGGTGCACGTGCTGCTGCCTTACATGGTGCTGCCGATCTACAGCGCCGTCCGCAAGGTCGATCCCGCCATCCCGGCCGCCGCCGCCGGCCTCGGCGCTTCGAGCTTCGCCATCTTCCGGCGCATCTACCTGCCGCTCACCCTGAACGGCATCTTCGCGGGTTCGGTCCTGGTGTTCGTGCTGTCGCTGGGTTTCTACATAACGCCCGCCCTGCTGGGGGGCGGGCGCGTGATCATGATCGCCGTGCTGATCGAGCAGCAGGTCCGTGAGGCATTGAACTGGCCGTTCGCCGCTGCCCTGTCGGCCGTGCTGCTGGCCGCGACCTTCGCCGTCTACGCGCTGGCGCAACGCTACAGCCAGCCGGTGGAGGCGACGCGATGAGCCGTCGTCTTCTCGTCATCTCCTGCGGCCTGATCTACTTCTTCCTGATGCTGCCGTTGCTGGTCGTCTTCCCGATCTCGCTCTCGTCGGCGCCCTACATGCAGTTCCCACCGCCGGGCCTCTCCTGGCAGTGGTACGAGCGCTATCTCGACGATCCGCAATGGATCGATGCGACCTGGCGCTCGCTCTATATCGGCGGCGCCACCGCCGTCCTTGCCCTGGCGCTCGGCGTGCCGCTGGCGTTCGCGCTGGTGCGCGGCCGTTTCTTCGGCCGCACGATCCTCGATCGCGTGGCGCTTGCGCCCATCATCGTGCCGCACATCATCTTCGCCGTTGCGGTCTATGGCCTCTTCGCCAAGCTCAAGCTGATCGGCACCTGGTACGGGCTGGTGGTCGGCCACACCGTGCTGGCGCTACCTTTTGTGGTGCTGGTGATTGCCGCCGGCCTGCGCGATTTCGACCGTTCGCTGGAGCAGGCGGCCGAAGGTCTGGGCGCCAGCCGCTGGAACACGCTCACGCGCATCACCCTGCCGCTGCTGCGGCCCAGCCTCGTCTCGGCCGGGCTGCTGGCGTTCATCTCCTCGTTCGACGAGGTCGTGGTGGCGCTGTTCCTGGCCGGCGCGAACATGACGCTGCCCAAGAAGATGTTCGACAACATCATGATGGAGATCGACCCCACCATCGCGGCCGTGTCGGTGATGCAGATCCTTCTGGTGTCGGTCGTGCTGGTGCTGATCGGCCGCTTCGGCCGCGGCCTCAAGGATAGTGCGAGATGACGATGTTGCCCACCCTTCGAGATGGCCGCGGTGCGGCCTCCTCAGGGTGAGGTGGGAGTGTAGTGAAAGCCTCATCCTGAGGAGCGGTCCCCCTCGAATACCTCGGGGTGAACTCCGCACCGCGTCTCGAAGGATGGGCCGAGGAGCAGATGATGGCTGACAGCGTCTTCCACAAGGATTTCAAGGCGATGCCCTGGTGGTGGGAATGGTGGCATCCCTCCAACGAGCTGAGCCAGGATCCGCCGCTCAAGACTGACGTGCTGGTGGTGGGCGCCGGCTATGGCGGCCTGTCGACCGGACTGGAACTGGCGCGCTCGGGCGTCGACGTCACGGTGCTGGAGCGCGGCGATTTCGGCGTTGGCGCCTCGACGCGCAACGGGGGCGGCGTCAGCGGCGGCACCACCATGGGCAAGGGCTTCTCCGGCAAGGGCGTCGGAGGCGATCCGGAGGCCTGGAAGAAGGTGATGGCGCGCATGCTGAGCGACGCCGCCGATTCGCTCAGCCAGGTCGAGACGGTGATCCAGCGCGAGGGCATCGAGTGCCACTGGCGCATGAACGGCCGCTTCAGCGGCGCCTACACGCCCCGCCATTTCGCCGAGCAGCAGGCCAAGGTCGCGACCTACAACGAGAAGGCCGCACTCGGCACCTACATGATCCCGCGCGAGCGCCAGCGCGAGGAGATCGCCTCGGATTACTACTATGGCGGCATGGTCGTGGAGCGCACCGGCCAGCTCCATCCCGCGCTCTACTATGGCGGCCTGCTGAAAGCGGCCCATCGCGCCGGGGCGAAGCTCTGCGCCAACTGCGACGCCGAGAAGATCGAACGCAAGCCCGGCGGCTTCCGGGTGCTGACAAGCAAGGGGCCGATCGAGGCGCGCGAAGTGGTGATCGCCACCAACGGCTACACGACCGAGCTGACGCCGACGTTGCGCCGCAAGGTGGTGCCGGTCGCCAGCCACATCATCGCGACCGAGGAACTGCCCGAGGATCTGGTGCAGAGCCTGATCCCGAAGAACCGCGTCGTCTCCGACACCAAGCGGGTGCTCTGCTACTACCGGCAATCGCCCGACAACAAGCGCGTGATCTTCGGCGGCCGGGCCCGGTTCACGCAGGTGACGCCGGAAGTCAGCGCGCCGGTGCTGCACGGTTACATGCTGGAGCGCTGGCCGCAGCTCAAGGGCGTGAAGGTGACCCACGCCTGGACCGGCAACGTCGCTTTCGCCTTCGACTTCCTGCCGCACATGGGCATGGAGCAGGGCATGCACTATCTGATGGCGTGCAACGGCTCGGGCGTCGCGATGATGTCCTATCTCGGCTACCAGACCGCCCGGAAGATCGCCGGCGGCTCTAACGCACCGGTTAACGCCTTCGACGGCCAGGATTTCCCGACCGTCCCCTTCTACAGCGGCAACCCCGAATGGGTGCTCCCCTTCGTCGGCGCCTGGTACCGCACCCGCGACTGGTGGGATCGGGTGCGGGCGTAGTTTTTCTTCATGTTCCTGTCCCCCGATCGGGGGAGAGGAACATGAGCTACTTCATCGTGATCGGCGAGAAGTCCTGGAACCAGTTCTGGGCCTGCACGAAGCCCGTCACCTTGGGTGACATGGCGCGCGGGGCGACGTCGTGGGTCACGAACAGGAACAGCGCGTCATCGACGATCTTCTGGTGGACCTTCTTCAGCGCCTCGTCCTGCGCCTTCGCTTCGAAGGTGGTGCGGGCCGTTTCCAGCAGCGCGTCCATGCCGGGGTCCTGGTAGAAGCCCCAGTTGGTGCCGTTCGGCGCCACCAGCTTGGAATCGAGATGGCGGATGAAGGCGGTGAACGGATCCTGGATGAAGTAGCTGAAGTTGAGCGCGCTCGCGCCCTTGGCCAGGTCCGACTTCGCGCCGGCCCGCCACAGGTTGATCAGCGTGTTCCACTCGGCCACCTCGAAGTCGATCTTGATGCCGACGTCGGCCAAGTTCTGCTGGATGTACTCGTTCATCGCCAGCGGCTGCATCTGGCCCGAGCCCGAGCTGGAGATCAGCACCTTGGCCGTGACCGGCTTGGCCTTGCTGAAGCCCGCTTCGGCCAGCAGCTTCTTCGCCGCTTCCGGATCGAACTTCACGTCGAAGCTGGGCGTGCCGAACCACTGGCTGCCCGGCGTCAGGAAGCCCTTGGCCGGGATCATCTGGCCCTTGAGCAAAACCTTCAGCCCGTCGCGATCGACCGCGAGGTTGGCGGCCTTGCGCACGCGCACGTCCTTCCACGGCGAGCCGTCGGCGAACGAGAGATGCCATGTCCAGTTGTGCGGATAGGCGTTGCTCACGATCTTGAGACCGGCCTTCTCCAGGCTCGGGATCGCGTCGGGCGAGGGCGCCTCGATCCAGTCGACCTGGCCTGCCCGCAGCGCCGCCGTGCGAGTCGCCGTTTCCGGGATCGGCAGCAGCACCATCTTGTCGAGCTTCGGCACGCGCGCCTTGTCCCAATAGTCCTTGTTGGGTGACAGCTCGGCGCGGGTCTGCGGCTGGAAGGCCGTGACCTTCCACGGGCCGGTGCCCGACGGCGTCTGCGCGAACTTGTTCCAGTCCTTGCCGACCTTCTCCCACTGCGCCGGGCTGGACATCATGATCCAGGAAATCTGGTAGGGCAGGAACGCGTCGGGCGTCTTGGTCCGGATCTCGACGGTCTTGTCGTTGATTACCTTGTAGGAGGCGACGGCCGGAATGCGGGAGCGGCCCTGTGCGGCCTGCTTCGGGTCGAACTGCGGGGACTTGTCGTTCAGCAGCTTCTCGAGGTTCCACACCACGGCGTCGGCCTTGAAGTCGCTGCCGTCGTGGAACTTCGCGCCGTCGCGCAGGGTGAAGACCCAGCGTGTCGGATCGGCCTCGTCGACCTTCCACGAGGTGGCAAGGCCCGGCACCAGCACCGAGGCCTTGTCGGCCGACGACAGGTCCCAGTTGATGAGCGCGTCGTAGACCGTATAGCCCATGAACCGCATGCCCTCGCCGCCCTGGTCGGTCTGGCCGGTGGTGAGCGGAATGTCCGAGGCCGTCATGCCGATGCGCAGCGTGCCCTGTGCCAGCACCGGCGCGGCGGAAAATGCCGCAAATGCGGCGGCGGCGCCCAGCAGCGCCTTCTTCTGGATGATCATGACGACGGTTCCTGTCCTTCTTGCGAGATCGTTGCAGGACGCTGGAAGGCCAGAACCGTGCCAAGGCCGGGTGGCGTCGCCCGTCGCTCCGTTCGAAAATGAACGTGACGTATTGTCTGGAATCATTCTAAAGTACGGACGATCAAAACGCGAGGGATGGACCATGACGACCGAAAGCAAGTGCCCCTTCAGCGGCGGCCCCAAAGGACCCTCCAATCGGAACTGGTGGCCCAACCAGCTCGACCTGCAGGTGCTACACCAGCACTCCGACCTGTCCAATCCGATGGGCGAGGCGTTCGACTACGCACAGGAATTCAAGAGCCTCGACCTCGACGCCGTGATCAAGGATCTGCACGCCCTGATGACGGACTCGCAGGATTGGTGGCCGGCCGATTTCGGTCATTACGGCCCGTTCTTCATCCGCATGGCCTGGCACAGCGCCGGTACCTATCGCGTCGGTGACGGCCGCGGTGGTGCCGGTGGCGGCCAGCAGCGCTTCGCACCCCTCAACTCGTGGCCCGACAACGTCAACCTCGACAAGGCGCGCCGCCTGCTGTGGCCGATCAAGCAGAAGTACGGCAACAAGATCTCCTGGGCCGATCTGCTGATCCTGACGGGCAACGTCGCGCTCGAGTCGATGGGCTTCAAGACCTTCGGCTTCGGCGGCGGCAGGGTCGACACCTGGGAGCCCGAGCAGGACATCTACTGGGGCCCCGAGGGCAAGTGGCTGGCCGACGAGCGCTACAGCGGCGACCGCGAGCTTCAGGGCTCTCTGGGCGCCGTGCAGATGGGCCTGATCTACGTCAATCCCGAGGGCCCCAACGGCAATCCCGATCCGGTCGCGGCGGCGCGCGACATCCGCGAGACCTTCGCGCGCATGGCGATGGACGACGAGGAGACGGTGGCGCTGATCGCCGGCGGCCACACGTTCGGCAAGACGCACGGCGCGGGCGATGCCGCCCTGGTCGGCCCTGAGCCGGAAGGCGCGCCGATCGAGCAGCAGGGCTTCGGCTGGAAGAGCAGCTACGCCTCCGGCAAGGGCCATGATGCGATCTCCTCCGGCCTCGAAGTCACCTGGACCTCGACGCCGACCAAGTGGAGCAGCAACTTCTTCTGGAACCTGTTCGGCTACGACTGGGAGCTGACCAAGAGCCCGGCCGGCGCGCACCAGTGGAAGCCGAAGAACGGTGCCGGCGCCGATTCGGTGCCCGACGCCTTCGACAAGTCGAAGCGCCACGCGCCGTCGATGCTGACGACCGATCTCGCGCTGCGCTTCGACCCGGCCTACGAGAAGATCTCGCGGCGCTTCCACGAGAACCCTGACCAGTTCGCCGATGCCTTCGCGCGCGCCTGGTTCAAGCTCACGCACCGCGACATGGGCCCGGTCGCGCGCTATCTCGGCCCGCTCGTGCCGAAGGAGCCTCTCGTCTGGCAGGACCCAATCCCCGCCGCCGACCATCCGCCGATCGGCGAGGCCGAGATCGAGCAGCTCAAGGCGAAGATCCTGGCCTCGGGCCTCACCGTGTCGCAGCTCGTCACGACCGCCTGGGCCTCGGCCGCGACCTTCCGCGGCGCCGACAAGCGCGGCGGCGCCAATGGCGCCCGCATCCGCCTCGCGCCGCAGAAGGACTGGGCGGTCAACCAGCCGGCCGAACTGGCGGCGGTCCTGCAGAAATTCGAAGCGGTGCAGAAGGAGTTCAACGCGTCGGCGGTGGGGGGTGGCCAGAAGGTGTCGCTGGCCGACCTGATCGTGCTGGGCGGCGCCGCCGCCATCGAAAAGGCGGCGAAGGCCGGCGGGCATGACGTGAAGGTGCCCTTCACGCCGGGCCGCATGGACGCGACGCAGGAGCAGACCGACGTGCATTCCTTCGCGCCGCTGGAGCCGACCGCCGACGGCTTCCGCAACTTCGTCGGCACGAAGACACAGCAGCCGGTCGAGGCACGGCTGGTCGACCATGCCCAACGCCTCACCCTGACGGCACCGGAGATGACGGTGCTGGTCGGCGGCCTGCGCGTGCTGGGCGCCAACACGGCGAAGTCCAGGCACGGCGTCTTCACGCAGAAGGCGGAAACGCTCGGCACCGACTTCTTCGTCAACCTGCTCGACATGGCGACCGAGTGGAAGCCGGCCGCTGAGGAGGGCCTCTACGAGGGGCGCGACCGCAAGTCCGGCGCCGTGAAGTGGACCGCCACCCGCGTCGACCTGATCTTCGGTTCGCACAGCCAGCTCCGCGCGCTGGCCGAGGTCTATGCCCAGTCCGACTCGAAGGCGAAGTTCGTGAACGACTTCGTGGCGGCCTGGACCAAGGTCATGGACCTCGACCGCTTCGACGTCCGCGCCTGAGCCGCGTGACCTGAAAACCGAAAGCCCGCCCGGTGAAAACCGTGGCGGGCTTTTTGTTTTCAACAATCACCTCACCCTGAGGAGCGCTGCGTAGCAGTGCGTCTCGAAGGGTCGGCACGCGCACCACGCTTGTTGCCCATCCTTCGAGACGACGTGCTGCGCACGTCTCCTCAGGATGAGGTGGGTGGGTCTACTCCAGCTTCACGTTGGCCACCCGGATGACCTCGCTGTAACGCGCGGCGTCTTCGGCGAGCACGCGGGTGAAGTCGGCCGAGGACGTGGCCACGACGATCAGGCCGAAGTCCTTCAGCCGCTGCACGATCTCCGGCCGGCGCACCGCCGACCGGTAGGCTTCCTCAAGCCGCGCCTTGATCGGGGCCGGGGTGTCGGCGCGGATCGAGATGCCGAAGTCGTTGCTCGCCCGGACGTTGGGATAGCCCACTTCCGCGAAGGTCGGGACGTCGGGGAACTCCGGCATCCGCTCGGTGTAGCTGACGGCCAGCGCGCGCAGCTGTCCCGAGGCGACGTACTGCCGGCAGTCCGCCACGCCCAGCACCGACATCTGCAGGCGGTTCTCCAGCAGGTCTGCGACGATCGCGGGCGTGGCGCGATAGGGGACGTGCGCCAGGTCGACGCCGGCCGCCATCTTGAACAGCTCGCCGCCCAGATGCACCGACGTGCCGATGCCCGAGCTGCCGTAGGACCATTTGCCCGGTTGCTTCTTCGCCGCCGCCACGAACTCGGCCATCGTCTTGATGCCGAGCTGCGCCGGTACTGCCATCAACGTCGGCCCGACGGTGAGCCGCGACAGGGGCGTGAAGGCGTCCATCTTGAAGGGCAGGTTGGGCATCAGCAGCGCGATGATGGAGTAGCTGCTGCCGGTGAACATCAGCGTGTAGCCGTCGGCCGGGGCCGCGGCGACCGCCGCCATCGCCACCGTGCCGGTGGCGCCGGGCCGGTTCTCGACCACGACCTGTTGTCCGAGCGATTCCGACACGATCGGCGCGAGCAGGCGGGACAGCACGTCCATCGAGCCGCCGGCGCCGAACGGCATGATCACCTTGATCGGCTTGTTGGGCCAGGCATCCTGGGCGTTCGCGCCGGCGAGTGGCACAGCAGTCGCCAGGAGGCCGCCGGCCGTGGTGGCCAGCAGGTTTCTTCTCGTCACTCGATGGGCCATCGTTCGTCCTCCCGGGACTGGTTGTTGTGTCGGCCTGCCTTCAGGGCAGTTGGATCGGAATTCGATAGAAGCGGATGGCGTTGCGCGCGAAGAACTTCGCGAGCGTCTCCGGTGTCTCCTTCGCCAGCGCCTCGCGCATGACCGCGACGATGCCGCCGAAAGTCGTACTGAGGCTCGCGACGGGAAGATTGCTGGCGAAGATGATGCGGTCCGGCCCGAAGATCGACGCGGCCTCGCGCACCACGCGGATGTTGCTCGGCACGTCCCATTTGCCGTGCGGCAGGCCGAGCTCCGAGATCTTGATCACCACGTTGGGACAGCCGGCCAGCGCCGCCAGCCCCTTGCGCCAGATCGCGAGCCCCTCCTCGGAGCGGTCGAGCGGCAGGCCGGTATGGTTGACCACCATCGGGATGCCCGGGAACGAGCGCGCGACCTCGGCGCCTTCCTCGAGATGCCAGTAGGGAATGCGCATGTCCCACGACATGCCGTGCTTCTCCAGCAGCGCGAAGTTCCGCCGCCAGTGATCGTCCTGCATCGTGCCCGGCGCGCCCGCGACCGAGGCGTTCGGGCCGGCCGACGTGGTGGGTCGCGAACGGATACCGCGCATCAATGGCGACTTCGCATGGCCTTCGAGGATCGCCGCGCAATCGGGCTGGACGAACGAGACGTGACCCACCACGACGGACGGCAGGCCGAACTGCGCGTTCATCGTCCCGAGCCATTCCGTCTCGGCCACCTGCTCGTCCATCGCGCGCGCCGCCTGGATGTGCACGCTGCCGACGACCCGAAAACCCTTCAGCGCCTCGACATAGTCCGACGGCATGTAATCGCGGCAGATCGCGCGATAGTCGCCCAGAAAGAAATTCTTGTCGTACTGGTCCGTCTTGGTCGGATAGTGCCCCGCCTTCAGGTCCCACAGATGATGATGCGCATCGACGATCGGCGTCGCGAACTCACCCGCTGGCGACAGGGTACTGAGAAGATCCATTGTTTCCGCCCGACATTCTTTGTTGCTTCTATGGAAGCGAGTCTGAAGGGCGTGTGTCAACAGATGTGCGTCGAGGGATTTCGCTCTTTCTCCTATCAGCTAATCGCATTCCCGAAGTTTGGCCTTCCTCCTGCATTTTCCCAATCTCGCCATATCGGAAGTTCTCCTAACTCAAGCAGCCTGTCGAGCGAATTGGCTGCGATTTCGAGTCCACGCAATGCGATCTGAGCTTCCTGGGCTGTCCATTCTCCCTGAAATCCATGAGCCGCTTTGCTTCTGAGTGCATAAAGATCTCTGACTTCATTGCGTATGGCGTTTCGCCGATTCATATCGGTCTCGAGGTACAGAGCTGCCCGTAGGCCAAGTCGATAATTGATTTCTCCGCGTTCATTGCTGGAGCAAAATATGGTTTCGAGACACACGCCTATGTCGATCGCGCGATTCCCTGTTGAAACGCGGCGGCGAGCTAAGATCAATCTTTCGGCGGCGAGGCCTATGAGCTTTCTGACTGCCGGTTTTAGCAAGAGAATCTTCTCAATCTTCTTGAGATCATCTTCGTAAATCGAAGTGATGTTCGTGAAAGTACTAGGCCCATCAAAGAGAGGTAGACGCCACGTCAAATGTTCGGAGCGAGCCAGGTCGGAGTCACAATATTCGGTCCAAGCCAATCCGACTATCGGTGCAGCCGGGTGTATGAGGGAAAAGGCGTGAACAGTCTCGCCAATCTCCGGTGAAAATGAGGGTCCGGTATATGGACCTGGCTTTCCGACCGAATCCATTTCGTACACGGCGGCCACAGGTTTCTTCCTGTAGCGGGCTGCACTGCGAGAGGCTGAAAAGAGATAATCGTTATTCAGAAAACGGCTGCGATGCGTGTCGGGTAGTTCGTGGATCTGCACAATGCGGACTCCGTTTGAAAACGAAGCTGAAGCATTGAAATTTAAACCATGAATTTCGGCGATGAAACGGAGCGTCGTTCTGGTGGTTTGGTAAAGTTTCAAGAACCATTTCAGAGCATCTTCAGGTCCACGTTCGTTCGCGACTATAGCTAAAGTTCTTTCGTGAGCGCCTGGAAATAGAGAAAGTGCCTGTGGCCCGAACCACAACTCACTGGACTTTCCGAAAAGCGGGTGTCTCTTGGTTATATCTAGTAGATCAACAATGATTGTATCTAGTTCCAAGTCTGGCCGCGCAGGGTGTTCAATGCCTTGCTTTCGGGCTTCCTCAAAGTGAGCCATGTAGCTTCGTACAGCTGGCGCTATCCGTGCTAGCTCGGCGATAATTTGCCGATCTTCTGTTGATGGAGTTGGTTCAATCATGATCGCCGAGTGCTCGTTTATGCATCCGCGTTTACGCTAGGCCTGAATAGTGTAAGGGCAGAATTGCAGTCGGAAGAGGTGAAGCGTCTGGGTTCCCCGTCGCTGCAATAGGTAACCCTTGCATGACTTCAAGGCGAGAGGCGCTAATAGAGCCGCGTCGCCTGGCTCACTGCCAACTGCCAGCCGTCCTGCGCGGTGACGTACACGCAGATCCAGCGGAAGTCGTAGGTCTTCTGTTCCTTGACGTTCAGGATCGGGCTCTTGCCGGTCACGATCACAGTCGGACCGGCGAAGACGCGGAAGACGAGGTCGGAGGCGGGAGCGGCTTCGATCAGCGGTTCGCCGGCCATCGCGGCGACCAGGCGGGCGTCCTTGTTGTCGAGTTTCCCGGAGCCGTGCGTGTGCGTGAAGCTGTCGGCGTAGAGCGGGCGCATCGCGGCGAAGTCTTTCGCCAGCACGGCCTTCGCGAGCTTCGCGCGGAAGTCGGTGACTTCCTGGATGAACTTCTTCGCTTCCGCCGAATCGGGCTGGCGCGGCGGATGGGCGAGGGCCTCTGGAGCCAGAGCGAGAAGCGGGAGTCCCGCGAGCAGGGTGCGTCTACGCATCCTTCGAGGATACGCCGGCCTCGGCGAAGGTCGCCATGCCGTTGTGGCAGGCGGCGGCGGCCTTGAGCAGCGGCACGGCCAGCGCGGCGGCCGAGGCTTCGCCCAGGCGCATGTCGAGGTCGAGCAGCGGGCGCATCTTCAGCGCGTCGAGCAGGCGCGTGTGGCCGGGCTCGGCCGAACGATGCGCCACCAGGCAATGGTCGAGCGCGCGGCGGTCCACGGCGTGCAGCACCGCGGCGGCGGTGGTGCAGGCATAGCCGTCGAGCAGCACCGGGATGCGGCCCATGCGGGCAGCGACGATGGCGCCGGTCAGGGCCGCGAACTCCTCGCCGCCGACCGCGGCCAGCAGTTCGAGCGGATCGCGGCGCGCGATCGCGTCCTTGTGGCGCGCGAGCGCCTCGTCGATCACCGCGATCTTGTGCGCCAGCGCCTTGCCGGTGACGCCGGTGCCGGGGCCCGCCCAGTCGGCGCCGGTGCCGCCATAAAGGGCGGCGCACAGCGTGGCGGCGGCGGTGGTGTTGGCGATGCCCATTTCACCCAGGCACAGCACGTCGATGCCGGGTTCGGCCGCCATCATCCCGTAGGCCATGGCGTTGGCGGCGCGCGTCTCGTCCATCGCCGGGCCTTGCGTGAAGTCGGCGGTGGGATGGTCGAGGTCGAGTTCGTAGATCCGCAGGTCGGCGTCGATGGCGGCGGCGAGCTGGTTGATCGCCGCGCCGCCGTTCAGGAAGTTCTTCACCATCTGCTGGGTGACTTCGGGCGGATAGGCCGAGACGCCGCGCGCGGCGACGCCATGGGTGCCGGCAAACACCGCGACGCGCGGCCGCTCGACCCGCGGCTGGGCGCGGCCCTGCCAGCAGGCCAGCCATTCGGCGATCTCCTCCAGCCGGCCGAGCGAGCCCTGCGGCTTGGTCAGTTCGGCCTGGCGGCGAACCACCTCGGTCTGGGCGGTGAGGTCGGGTCCCGGCAGTTCGCGCAGGATCCGGCGCATTTCGTCGAAGGAGGCAGCCGACATTGTTCGTCCGGGGGCATTCAGGAAGGGGCCGGACCATCCTATATTCACGGGATCATGACCAGTCCCAACGAACCCTCTTCCCCTTCCTTCGAGAGCGGCGGCGCAAACCGGCCCACCTCGTTCGACGAATGGCTGCAGGCCTTCAAGGAGCAGATGACGTTCTTCACCGGGCTGAAGCTCGATGTCGGCCTGCCGCGCTGGCCGCTGGCCGACGTCCTGCCGGTGCTGCCCTTCGTGGGCGCCGCGATCGGCCTGGCCTCGGGCCTGGTCTTCGCCATCGTGCGCGGGATCGCCGGGCCGGGCTGGCTGGCCGCCGTGCTGGCGGTGGGAGCGGCGGTGATCCTGACGCGCGCCCTGCATGAAGACGGGCTGGCGGACACCGCCGACGGGCTGGGGCCGCACGCGCTGGAGCCGGCGCGGCGGCTGGAGATCATGCGCGACAGCCGCAACGGCACCTTCGGCGTGCTGGCCCTGGCGCTCGGCGTGCTGATCAAGGTCGCCTGCCTGGCGCAGTTCGGCGCCGCGACCGGCCTCGTCGTCCTGATCTCGGCGCATGCTTTGTCGCGGTCGGTGCTGGCCTATCCGCTGCTCGCCTTTTCGCCCGTCCACGACAACGGGCTGGGCTCGAAGGCCGGCAAGCCGACCGACAACGACGTCTGGCTCACCATCGCCATCGGCGCGGGGCTCGCCTTCCTGCTGATGCTGGGCAAGGGCCTGTTCGTGGCGATTCTGGCGCCGCTCGCGGTCATGGCCTCGGCCTGGTTCGCCACGCACTGGATCGCCAAGCGGCTCGGCGGCTACACCGGCGACACGCTGGGCGCGGTCCAGCAGAAGGCCGAGATCGTCTTCCTCGTGGTGGCGGCGCTCTTCATCGGCCGCTAAGAAGGCGGCCGCTGTAAAGGGATCGGAGGACGAGCATGGCGACGGGCGCCAAGATCACGGGTGCGGTCACGCGGTGGTGGTGGGTGCGGCATGCCGTGGTCCCCAATCCGGAGCGCCGCTGCTATGGCCAGTCGGACATGGACTGCGACGTGAGCAACGAGGAACTGTTCCGTCACCAGGCGAAGCTGCTGCCCAAGGGCGCGGTCTGGTACGCCTCCAACCTGCTGCGCGCGCGCAAGACCGCCGAGCATCTCGCCAGGGCCGGCGCCGAGATGGACAAGCTCCACATCGATCCCGATCTCGCCGAGCAGCATTTCGGCAAGTGGCAGGGCCTCACCTATGTCGAGATCGCCGAGAACCATGCCGACAACCATCTGTTCTGGCTGGGACCGCCGGAGTTCCGGCCCGAGGGCGGCGAGAGCTTCGTCGACCTGCGCGACCGCACCGTGCGCAGCATCGACCGACTGACCGTCGAGCATAAGGGCCGCGACATCGTGGCGACGGCGCATGGCGGCACGATCCGCGCGGCGCTGGCGCACGCCTTCGACCTGCATCCCGAGGCGGCGGTGCGCTTCGAGATCGACAATGTCTCGATCACGATGATCGAGCATTTCGAGCAGGCCAATCCCGAGCACGCCTGGCGCGTGGCCTTCGTGAACTACATGCCGCGCGCGCTCGCCTTCGCCCGCGGCGGGCCTGCGTGACCGCCTTGGGCTATCGCACATGACTCAAGGATCCCTCACTGCGTTCGGGATGACACCGATTTCTGCATTGGCGCACGGCATCCATCTCCCCAACAGTGTCATCCCGAACGCAGTGAGGGATCCTTCGCTTCCTGGCTTGGCGAGCACGACGCGCGGCTGATGGAACACGTCTCGACCTTTCCGCTGCCGCCGGTGAGCCTCGTCCTGGGCGGCGCGCGCTCGGGCAAGAGCACCCATGCGGAGCGGATGGTCGCCGGCACCCTGCACGGCGCGTCGCCGCGGCCGGCGGTCTATATCGCGACGGCGGAGGCGGGCGACGTCGAGATGGCGACCCGCATCATGGCGCACCGTGCCCGTCGCGGCGTCGGCTGGACGACCATCGAGGAGCCGTTGAAGCTCGCCGAGGTGCTGGAGCAGGCGGGGTCGCACGGCCAGCCGATCCTGGTCGACTGCCTGACGCTCTGGCTCTCCAACCTCATGCATGCCGGCGAGGACGTGGACCAGGCGACCGACGAGCTGGTGCAGTCACTGGATGATCACAACCAGCCGGTCGTCTTCGTCAGCAACGAGCTGGGCCTCGGACTGGTACCGGAGACGCCGCTCGGCCGATCCTTCCGGGACGCGATGGGCCGCATGAACATGCGCATTGCCGAGCGTTCGGACCGGGTGATCTTCATGGCCGCCGGACTGCCCCTGGTGATGAAGGACCGGCCGGCCTCCGGTCGCTGAACGCCGCAATTGGGCCCGGGAATCGCGGCCTGAAACATGGTATGATTCAGCTCTTGTGACCATCAAGGCGCTCCCTCGGCGTCGGTCGCCAGCCACACGGAGCATAAAATGAAGCTCGATCGCCGAACCGTCCTTTCGGGGACTGCGGCCGCGTTCGCCGCGCCGTTTCTCACGTCCATGCCGGCCCGCGCCGACGCCAAGCGCCAGTCGCTGGTCGATTCCTGTCTCGCCACGGCGCGCAAGGTCCTGGGGGGCCCGGATTTTCCCGACGCGGCCAAGCTCATGACCACGGCGCGCGGCGTCCTGATCATCCCCGAGCTGGTACAGGGCGGCTTCATCTTCGGCGCCGCCGGTGGCCGCGGTGTCCTGATGGGCCGCAACTCGCCGAACAACTGGAGCTTCCCGGCCTTCTACATCATGGGTTCCGGCAGCGTCGGCCTCCAGGTCGGTGGCAAGGTCTCGGAGATCGTGTTCATCATCCGGACCGAGAAGGGCCTGCAGGCGATCATCGACCACAAGTTCAAGGTCGGCGCGGAAGCGGGCGTGACCATGGTCGCGGTCGGCATCGGGCTCGAAGGCGCCACGACCGGCGCCGGCGGCGCCGATATCGTGGCCTTCGCCAACTCGCAGGGCCTGTTCGCCGGCGCCTCGATCGAGGGTTCCTACATCGACGCCGACAACGACTGGAACGCGCTCTACTACGGCGGTGGCGCGAACGCGAAGGGCGTCATCCTCGACCGCCGCTACACCAACCCGGGTGCCGAGCCGCTGCGGCAATATCTGTCGAAGTGGTAATCTGATCCCTTCCCCTTTGCGGACTCCGCAAAGGGGAAGTGCCCTCGTCTTGCGAGGGCGATGGGGTCATGACCCCTCCGCCGCGCAAAGCGCGACACCTCCCCATATGAATGGGGAGGAGGACTTAAGCGACCTTCAGGCCCGCGGCGATCGAGAGCTTGGCCTTGGTCTTCGCCTTGACCTCGTCAACGGTGACGCCGTCGGCGAGCTGGATCAGCGTCACGCCGCCGGTGCCCTTCTTGTCGACGCTGAAGACGCCCAGTTCGGAGATCACCATGTCGACGACGCGCCGGCCGGTGAGCGGCAGGGTGCATTCGGCCAGCAGCTTCGACGCGCCGTCCTTGGAGACATGCTCCATGGTCACGATCACGCGCTTCACGCCCGCGACCAGGTCCATGGCGCCGCCCATGCCCTTCACCATCTTGCCGGGGATCATCCAGTTGGCGAGGTCGCCGTTCTCCGCCACTTCCATGGCGCCCAGGATGGACAGGTCGATATGGCCGCCGCGGATCATCGCGAAGCTGTCGGCCGAGCTGAAATAGGACGTGCCCTTGACCTCGGTCACGGTCTGCTTGCCGGCATTGATGATGTCGGCATCGACTTCGTTGTCATAGGGGAAGGGGCCGACGCCCAGCATGCCGTTCTCGCTCTGCAGCGTGATGTCGACATCCTCGGGCACATAGTTCGACACCAAGGTCGGAATGCCGATGCCGAGGTTCACGTAGAAGCCGTCTTCCAGTTCCTTGGCGGCGCGCGCCGCCATCTGATCGCGGGTCCAGGCCATCGTTCTCTCCTCAAGCCTTGCGGATTGTGCGCTGTTCGATCTGCTTGTCGTAGGGCGCACCGCAGAAGATGCGCTTCACGAAGACCGCCGGCGTGTGGATGTGATCGGGATCGAGCTCGCCGACCGGCACGAGTTCCTCGACTTCGGCAACGCACATCTTCGCGGCTGTTGCCATCATCGGATTGAAGTTCCGCGCGGCCTTCCGGTAGATCAGGTTTCCCGAGGTGTCGCCCTTCCAGGCCTTCACCAGCGCGATGTCGCCGAACAGGCCGCGCTCCATCACATATTCCTCGCCGTCGAAGACCTTGGTCTCCTTGCCCTCGGCGACCAGCGTGCCGACGCCGGTCTTGGTGTAGAAGGCCGGGATGCCCGCGCCGCCGGCGCGGCAGCGTTCGGCCAGCGTGCCCTGCGGGTTGAATTCGAGTTCGAGCTTTCCGTCGAGGTACAGCTTGGCGAAAGTCTTGTTCTCGCCGACGTACGAACTGATCATCTTCTTGACCTGCCCGGTCTCGAGCAGCAGGCCGAGGCCCGCGCCGTCGATGCCGGCATTGTTCGAGACGCAGGTGAGACCCTTCACGCCGGAGTCGCGCACCGCGCGGATCAGCTTGTCGGGGATGCCGACCAGGCCGAAGCCGCCGCACATCAGCATCAGATCGTCGCGCAGCAGGCCGTCGAGGGCCGACTTCGCATCCTTGTAGACCTTGTTCGCCATCGCTGTGTTCCGTCCTCGCGGGCCCGTAATCACTCCGGGGGTGTCGGCATATGGAAGGGCCGGCGCTTGCCTGTCAATCAGTCGCGAATCGTGCGCTTTCCGGTGACGAATTCGCCCATCAACCGGTGTCCATCGTCGCTCACCGCGAGGTCCATGAACAGCGTCCGCTCGTGGGCCAGACCTTGTGACAAAGGCGTTTCAGCTGCCGAGCGGACCAGTCGCTTGATGTGTGCCACCGCCTTGGGCGGTTGCGCCGCCAGCCGCTGCGCCATAGCCAGCGCGTGGTCGAGCACCAGCCCGTCCACCGCTGCATGAACCATGCCGAGGGACGCGGCTTCGTCGGGGGACACCGTTCGGCCCATCAGCGACAGTTCGAGGGCGCGGGCCTCGCCGACCAGCCGGGCGAGGCGCTGCGTCCCGCCGGCCCCGGCCAGGATGCCGATGTTGATCTCGGGCTGGCCCAGCCAATAGGGCCCGCGCTCGGCGAGGCGGATGTCGCAGGCCATACAGAATTCGAAGCCGCCGCCCATCGCCGTGCCGTTGATGGCGGCGATCACCGGCTTGGGCGCCGCTTCTAGCCGCGTCAGGATCCTGTGATAGGCGCTCTCGGGCGAGAGCCGGTCGAGCGAGAAGCTCGCGCCCTTGGCGCGCAGCTTCTCCGACATCGCCAGCAGCTCGGACACATCGTAATGCTCGATGAACACGCCCTTCAGCGCGCCGGTGAACACCAGCACACGCACGGCCTCATCGGTCAGCAGGCGGTCGACCGCCGCGTCGAGCTCGCCGACCATCGCGGCATTCATGTAGCCCTTGGGCGGGTTGTTGAAGCGGACGATGGCGACGGCGTCGCGCCGTTCGATTTCGATCAGGGACATGGGCTCAATTGTTCCTGTCCAGGATCACGATGGCAATTCCCGCGATCACCAGCGTGGTGCCGATCGCCAGCGGCCAGGTGACGGGTTCGCCGACCAGCACGATCGAACTGGCGATGGCGAGCAACGGAACGCCCAGCATGCCGAGCGAGCCGGTGACCGGTGGCAGGGCGCGGGCGACGGAGACGGCGGCCCAGGTCGCGGTGGGACCGGCCAGCACGCCGAGATAGAGCAGCGCGATCCAGAGCGACGGCTGATGCAGGTCGAGATGACCGGCCGGTTCGAGCGTGAACGCCAGGATCCAGAGCAGCACGGTCGCGACGCCCATCTGCCACGGCAGAACGTCGAGCGGCGACATGCGCCAGGAATGGCGGCGCGCGTGCAGGATGGCGAGCGCCCAGGTGAAGCCCGCGGCCAGCAGCCAGCCATGGCCCAGCATCACCCGGCGATCGTTCCAGTCGAAGCGCACCGGATCGACCAGCACGACGATGCCGGCGACACCCAGCGCAGCGCCCACAAAGGCGCGGCGGCCGACCTTTTCGCCGATCATCCAGGAGAGCGGCACCATCCAGAGCATGGTCGTGTAGGCCAGCACGCCCGAGCGGCCCGGCGGCACGATCTGCACGCCGAGATTGGCGAAGGCGAAGAAGCAGGTGAGTTGCAGCGCGCCGACCGAGAGGATGATCGGCCAGTCGGCGCGGCCCGGCCAGGCGAGCCGCTTCAGCGCCGCGACCAGCACGAAGGCGGTCGCGGCCGACAGCGTGGCGCGCGCCGCCGCCAACCAGATCGGCGTGCCGGCGCTGAGGCCGATCTTGATGACCGGCCAGGCGAGACCGAACAGCACGACGACGAGGCCGAGCTGCAGCCAGGCCACGCGCGAGGGCCGCGCGTCGCTCATGGACGTTTCCTCCTGTGGTGCGCGCTTGGCGCGCAACTATTCATTGCCCGGCGCGTCGGCTGCTACTGCGTTCGTCCCTTTGACCCCTCCGGCCTTCGGCCACCTCCCCATCTGCATGGGGAGGCAATGATTTCTCGCACCTCCCCATTCAGATGGGGAGGTGCCCCGCAGGGGCGGAGGGGTCAAATCCTTCGTCGAGCCTAGGCGCGCTTCTCCTGCGCGATGGTGAGCGGCTGCGGCAGGCGCGTCAGCATTTCCTTCGGCACGACCTGCCAGAAGTGTTCGAGCTGGCGGTTCCAGTCGTTGAGCAGGCGCGCGCCCAGCGGCGACTTGGTCTCCGCGACATGCTCTGCGACCTGCGCCTTCAGCACGGCCTCCCAGTGCGGATGGTCGATGCGCTGCCACGTCACCGTCTCGGGATTGACCTTCAGCTTGAAGGCGTTTTCCGGGTCGTAGAGGAACGCCATGCCGCCTGTCATGCCGGCACCGAAGTTGACGCCGATCGGACCCAGGATCACCGCCGTGCCGCCGGTCATGTATTCGCAGCCGTTGGAGCCCAGCCCCTCGACCACCGCGTCGGCGCCCGAGTTGCGCACGGCGAAGCGCTCGCCGGCGCGGCCCGAGGCGAACAGCTTGCCGGCCGTCGCGCCGTACAGGACCGTGTTGCCGATGATGGCGTTGGCTTCCGGCACCAGCGGGCTGGAGATGGTCGGCTTCACCACGATCGTGCCGCCGCTCAATCCCTTGCCGACATAGTCGTTGGCGTCGCCGAACACTTCGAGCTTCATGCCCTGCACGGCGAAGGCGCCGAGCGATTGGCCAGCCGTGCCGCGCAGGCGCACGGTCACGGTGTCCGGCTGAAGTCCCGTCATGCCGTACTTGCGCGTGATCATCGCCGAGAGGCGCGTGCCCACGGCGCGATGGGTGTTCCGCACGCTGTACTGGAGCTGCATCTTCTCGCGATGCGTGAAGAGCGGCTGCACGTCGCGCAGCATCTGGGCGTCGAGCGTGTCGGGCACCTCGTTGCGGCCCTCGACCGTGCAGTGCACGGCCTCGTGGCCGCCATCGGCCCGCGTCAGCAGCGGGTTCAGGTCGAGATCGTCGAGATAGCGCCCGCCGCGGCTCACCTGCTTGAGAAGATCGGAGCGGCCGACGATCTCGAGCAGCGACTTGTAGCCGAGCTGCGCCAGGATCTCGCGCACCTCTTCGGCCACGAAGCTGAACAGGTTCACCACCTTCTCCGGCGAGCCCTCGAATTTTTCGCGCAACTTGGGGTCTTGAGTACAGACACCCACCGGACAGGTGTTGGAATGGCACTGTCGTACCATGATGCAGCCCATGGCGATCAGCGAGGCGGTGCCGAGGCCGTACTCCTCGGCGCCGAGCATCGCGGCGATCACCACGTCGCGGCCGGTCTTGATGCCGCCGTCGGTGCGCAGCAGGACCTTGTCGCGCAGACGGTTCAGCGTCAGCACCTGGTGCGTCTCCGACAGGCCCATTTCCCACGGGATGCCGGCATACTTGATGCTGGTCTGGGGCGAGGCGCCGGTGCCGCCGTTATGGCCCGACACCAGGATCACGTCGGCCTTGGCCTTGGCCACGCCGGCCGCGATCGTGCCGATGCCGGAGCGCGCGACCAGCTTCACGGTCACGCGCGCCTCGGGGTTGATCTGCTTCAGGTCGTAGATGAGCTGCGCCAGATCCTCGATCGAGTAGATGTCGTGATGCGGCGGCGGGCTGATTAGCGTGACGCCGGGCGTCGAGTGACGCAGCTTCGCGATCATCTCCGTGACCTTGAGGCCAGGCAATTGCCCGCCCTCGCCGGGCTTGGCGCCCTGGGCCACCTTGATCTCGAGCTCGCGGCAGTTGTTCAGGTACTCGGCGGTGACGCCGAAGCGGCCCGACGCGACCTGCTTGATGGCCGACGAGGCATTGTCGCCGTTCGGCCGCGGCTTGTAGCGCGCGGAATCCTCGCCGCCTTCGCCCGAGTCGGACTTGGCGCCGATGCGGTTCATGGCGATCGACAGCGTCTCGTGCGCTTCCGGTCCCAGCGCGCCCAGCGAGATGCCGGGCGCCACCAGGCGCTTGCGCAGCTCGGTGATCGACTCGACGTCGTCGAGCGCGATCGGCGCACGGTCGGTCTTGAAGTCGAGCAGGTCACGCAGGTTGATCGGCGGCTGGCGACGCACCGCCTCGCTGTACTTGCGGTACTTCGCATAGGATTCGGTGTTCACCGCATCCTGCAGCATGTGGATCAGCGCGCCCTCGAAGTTGTGGCGGTCGCCGCCGCGGCGGGCCTTGTAGAATCCGCCGATCGGCAGCGCGATCACGTCCTCGTCGAAGGCGCGGGCGTGCTGCTCGGCGATCTTGGCCTGCACGCCGCGCAGGCCGATGCCGGAGATGCGCGACGGCATGCCGGGGAAGAACTCGGCGACCAGCGAGCGCGACAGGCCGACCGCCTCGAAGTTGCAGCCGCCGCGATAGGACGACAGGACCGAGATGCCCATCTTGGACATCACCTTGAGCAGGCCCTCGTCCAGCGCCTTCTTGAAGTTGGCAAGACACTGGCCGAGCGACAGCTTGCCGAACAGGCCGCGCGCATGGCGGGCCGCGATCGTCTCCTCGGCGAGGTAGGGATTCACCGTCGTCGCGCCGACGCCGATTATCACGGCGGCATAGTGCACGTCGAGGCACTCGCCCGAGCGCACGTTCAGCGACGTGAAGGTCCGCAGCGACTGGCGCACCAGATAGGAGTGCACGGCGCCGGCCGCCAGGATCATCGGCAGGGCGGCGCGGTCGGAGTCGATGTTGGCGTCGGTCAGGACGATGTGCAGGCAGCCGCTGCGCACGGCGTCCTCGGCCTCCTTGCAGATCCGCTCGAACGACTGGCGCATCGCATCGAGGCCGCCTTTCGGATCGAAGGTGCAGTCGATGCGCGCGACCGTGTCGCCCATGTACTTGCGCATCGCCTCGAACTCGGCGTTGAGCACGATCGGCGACTGCAGCGACAGCATCTCGCTCTGGTCGGGCGTCTCGTCGAGGATGTTGCCGAGATTGCCCAGCCGGGTGCGGATCGTCATCACGTTGCGCTCGCGCAAGGAGTCGATCGGCGGGTTCGTCACCTGGCTGAAGTTCTGCCGGAAGTAATGGTGCATGCCGCGATAGGTGTCGCTCAGCACCGCGAGCGGCGCGTCGTCGCCCATCGAGCCGACAGCCTCCTTGGCGTCCTCGACCATGGGATGGAGGATCGTCTCGAGGTCCTCGATCGACCAGCCCGCCGCGAACTGGCGGCGGCGCAATTCGTCGGCCGGGAAGTGCTCGGTGGCCGGCGCGTCCTGGCGGATCAGCGAATCGAGCTCGACCGTGCGCTCGGTCCAGCTCGCATAGTCGTGCGTCGCCGCCAGCATGTCCTTCAGCTCGCGGTCCTTGTAGACCCGGGGCTGGTCCATATCGACGGCCAGCATCTCGCCGGGGCCGAGGCGGCCCTTCTCGACGATCTTGGCCTCGTCCTGCGGCACCATGCCGGCCTCGGAGCCGGCGATCAGCAGGTTCTCCGACGTCATGACGTAGCGCATCGGGCGCAGGCCGTTGCGGTCGAGCCCGACCAGCGCCCACTTGCCGGCGACGGCGGCGATGGCGGCCGGCCCGTCCCACGGCTCCATGACGCCGTTCACGTAGTTGTACATCGCGCGATGATCGGCCGGCACGTTGGGGTTCGTGGCCGAGGCCTCGGGTATCATCATCGTCTTGACCATCGGCAGGTTGCGATGGCCGCGCACCAGCAGCTCGAAGACGTTGTCGAGCGCCGACGAATCCGACGCGCCGGGCTGCACGATCGGCTTCAGGTCCTCGATGAAGCGGCCGAAGGTCTCGTGCTCGAGCCGTGCCTCGTGGCTCTTCATCCAGTTGACGTTGCCCAGGATGGTGTTGATCTCGCCGTTGTGCGCGAGCACGCGGAAGGGCTGCGCCAGCTTCCATTGCGGGAAGGTGTTGGTCGAATAGCGCTGGTGGAAGATCGCGAAGCGCGAGGTGAAGCGCTCGTCGAGCAGGTCGGGATAGAAGGTCGACAGGTGCTCGGCGAGGAACATGCCCTTGTAGACGACCGACCGGCAGGAGAGCGAGCAGACGTAGAACTCGGCGATGTTCTCGGCGAGTGCGGCCTTCTCCATGCGACGGCGCAGGATGTAGAGCTGCTTCTCGAACTCGCGGTTGTCGAGCCTCGCATCGCCGCGGCCGATCAGGATCTGCTCGATCTCGGGCCGGGTCTCGTTGGCCTTGGCGCCGATGACCGAGATGTCGACCGGCACCTGGCGCCAGCCCAGGATCGTGTGGCCGAAACGCAGGATCTCGGTCTCGACGATGGTGCGGCAGCGCTCCTGCGCGCCGAGGTCGGTGCGCGGCAGGAACACCATGCCGACCGCGATGCGTCCGACCTGCGGGAGCTCGCCGCTGGCGTCGCGGATATATTCCTTGAAGAAGTCCTGCGGGATCTCGACGTGGAGACCCGCGCCGTCGCCCGTCTTGCCGTCGGCGTCGACGGCGCCGCGGTGCCACACAGCCTTCAGCGCATCGATGCCCGCCGCCACGACGTCGCGGCGTCGCTTGCCGTCCAGCGCGACCACGAGACCGACGCCGCAGGAATCGAGTCCCTCGGCGGGGTTGTAGCCGTAGGCGGCGGTGAGCTTCTCGGTGCCGCTCTTGTAGTCGCGGACGAACTGCTCGGCATCGAAGGGAAGGGTGGACATGGGACGATCTTCCTTTGGCTCCTGACCCCTCCGGCGCTTCGCGCCACCTCCCCATTTGAATGGGGAGGAAGCTTTCCTCCCCCGTCAGCGGGGGAGGTGCCCGCGTCTTACGCGGGCGGAGGGGTCATGTTGCTACGTGTCTGAGAACAGCTTGCCGGCCTCGGCCCAGTTCTCTTTCTTGATGTCGGTCAGGACGATCTGCACGGCGTCCGGCGTGCAGCCCAGCGCGCGGCAGGTGCCTTCGGTCAGCTCCTTCGCCAGCGCACGGCGCTGCTCGATGGTGCGGCCCTCGAACATCTGGACGTTGATCATCGGCATCTTCTTCTTCTCCCTTGGTTAGAACTTGTGGTCGATCGCGACATGGCCGGGCTGCGCCTTCACGCGCGCGAGCCAGGCCGTGAGGTTCGGGTAATCCGACAGGTCGAACCCACCCTCGTCGGCGACATGTGTGTAGGCATAGAGCGCGATGTCGGCGAGGCCGTAGCGGTCGTCGACGAAGAACTGCCGCGTCGCGAGATGCTTCTCCATCACGTCGAGCGCGGCATAGCCCTTCTTCATGATGTCGGGCAGGTTGGCTTCCTGCTGCGGCGTGAGCCTGTCGAGGAAGTGCTTCCAGAAGCGCGCGACGGCGATATAGGGTTCGTGGCTGTACTGCTCGAAGAACATCCACTGCAGCGTCTGCGCGCGCGCCAGCCGGTCCTTCGGCGCGAATTCAGTGCCCTCGGCGAGATACCAGACGATCGCGCCCGACTCGAAGAGGAAGGTACCGTCCGCGAGTTCGAGGGTCGGGATGCGGCCGTTCGGGTTCTTCTTCAGGAACTCCTGGGTGCGCGTCTCGCCCTTCAGGATGTCGCGCTCGATGCGCTCGAACGGCACGCCGAGCTGCGACAACAGCAGCCAGACCTTGTAGCCGTTGCCCGATCCGGTGAAGTCGTAAACCTTGAGCATCGGATCCTCACTCGGCCGCGATGCGCTGGGCGGCCAGCGCCTTGGTGGTCAGATGGGTGTGGATGCGCTCGGCGGCATCGCGCCCGTCGCGCACCGCCCACACGACGAGGGACGCGCCGCGCACGATGTCGCCGGCGGCGAACACGCCGTCGAGGCTCGTCATCATGCTCTTCCAGTCGATCTTGAGCGTGTTCCAGCCGGTGACGCCGAGGTCCGGCGCGTTCATCGCGGCCGGCAGGTCCTCGGGATCGAAGCCCAGCGCCATCAGCACGAGATCGGCCTCGATGTTGACGTGGCTGTTGGGAATCTCCTGCGGTGTCTGGCGGCCCGAGGCGTCGGGCATGCCGAGATGGATGCGCACGGTGCGGACGTGGCTCACCTTTTCGTTGCCGAGGAAGGCCTGCGGTGCGGCCAGCCACACGAACTCGACGCCTTCCTCCTCGGCGTGCTTCACCTCGCGCTGCGAGCCGGGCATGTTGGCGCGGTCGCGGCGATAGAGGCACTTCACAGACTTGGCGCCCTGGCGCACCGCCGTGCGCACGCAATCCATCGCCGTGTCGCCGCCGCCGATCACCACGACGTTCTTGCCCGCCGCGTTCAGCACGCCCGACTCGAATGCAGGTACGGTGTCGCCCAGACCCTGGCGGTTCGAAGCCGTGAGATAGTCGAGCGCCGGCGCGATGCCCGCGAGGCCGACGCCGGGAGCCGCGATGTCGCGCGCCTTGTAGACGCCCGTTGCGATCAGGACCGCGCCGTGGCGCGCGCGCAATTCCTCCAGCGTGACGTCGCGGCCGACTTCGCAGTTCAGATGGAAGGTCACCTTGGAGTCGCGCAACAGCGTCTCGCGGCGCTGCACGATCTCCTTCTCGAGCTTGAAGTTCGGGATGCCGTAGATCAGCAGGCCGCCGACCCGATCGTACCGATCGTAGATCGCGACCTGGTAGCCCTTGCGGCGCAGCTGCTCGGCCGCGGCGAGGCCCGCGGGACCGGCGCCGACGATGCCGACGCTTTCGGGCCGCTCGCGCCGCGGCTCGATCGGCTTCACCCAGCCGCGCTCCCATGCGGTGTCGGTGATGTACTTCTCGACCGAACCGATGGTGACCGCTTCGAAGCCCTTCTCGATGACGCAGTTGCCCTCGCACAGCCGGTCCTGGGGGCAGATGCGGCCGCAGATCTCCGGGAAGTTGTTGGTCGCCGAGGAGAGTTCATAGGCCTCGTCGAGCCGGCCCTCGGCCGTCAGCTTCAGCCAGTCCGGGATGTTGTTGTGCAGCGGGCAATGGATCTGACAGAAGGGCACGCCGCACTGCGAGCAGCGGGACGCCTGTTCGCCGGCCTTCTGCTGGGCATAGCTCTGATAGATCTCGTCGAAGTCGCGACGGCGCTCGGCTGCCGGCCGCTTGTCGGGCATGGCTTGCGGCGTTCCGACGAACTTCAGCATCCTCTCGGCCATCCCCGGCCTCCTCGGAATATTTTGTGAAATTTTATTACGCAAGAAGCGCGCCGATCGCGCCTTTGCTGCTTTGTTGGCGTGTTTAACCATGCCAATGGACGATAGTCAACTATGCTGACCTAATTACAACGAGGGCGGTCTCATTGTTATTTTGAACACCGCGATGAGATTCTATTTCTCAAAATATGATACCAATTTAGGACTATATGATTCAGGCGAGCATAATGGCCGCTTGTGACGCCGTGATTTGGGGTACTTAGGCCGGGGCGTGCAGGTTGTAGCGGCCGCCGACGCGATAGCGGTCGAGGTACATCGGCAGGATGGCCTCGGCGGCGGTCGGCTCGATGCCGAGGGCGGCAAGGCCGGGCGCGCCGGGGCGGGCGACGTTGTCGGTGATCAGCAGATCCACCTGGTCGTGCGTCAGCGGCGGTACCGGCAGGAATTCCGCGAAGAAGCCCGCCACCCGCATCAGGCCGGCCGGCACGCCGACGATCCGCTTGTTGCGATCGATCTCGCGCAGCACCAGGGCCGCGATCTCGCGATAGGTGTAGACGTGCGGGCCGCCCAGCTCGAACACCGTCTTGGCGGTGTCGGGTCGCGCCAGCACGGCCACGACGGCGCTGCCGACATCGCCGACATAGACCGGCTGGACCTTGGCCGATCCGTTGCCAACCACGGGCACGAATGGAGCCTTGGCCGCGATCTGGGCCATGCGGTTGAACATCGCGTCCTCGGGCCCGAAGATCACGCTGGGCCGCAGGATCGTGGCGTCGGTGAAGCCCGCGACGATCGCATCCTCGGCGTCGACCTTGGAGCGAATGTACTTGTTGGTCGAATTGCGCTGGTCCGCGCCGATCCCCGACATGTGCACGAGGCGCTGCACCCCGGCGGCCTTCGCGGCTTCCGCGATCGCCCTGGCGCCGTCGACATGGACGCTCCGGTAATTCTGCCGGCCGCGCTGGAAGGCGATGCCCGAGGCATTGACCACGGCGTGGCTGCCGGCGATGGCTGCCGCCACGGACGCGGGCACGCGCAAATTGGTTCGCATAATGGTAATCTGGCCGACATCGCCTGCCGTCTTGATGCGTTCCGCCAGTTCGATGCGCCGGCAGGCCACGCGGACCTGATAGCCCTGCTGCGCGAGCGCTCGTACGATGGCGCGGCCGACGAAGCCGCTGCCACCAAAGACCGTGACCTGCTTGATGTTCATGGAAGCTGCCTATAGCCCAAAGCCACGACGGCGCAAGGGGTGTAGCGCCCTGACGTGACCATGGAGAGCGCAGCGCGGTTGACATCCGGGCGGCACAGCCCTAACTCAGCGCCCGCACTAGACCGCATGCCGTGCCCAGGTGGCGGAATTGGTAGACGCACTAGTTTCAGGTACTAGCGCCGCGAGGCGTGGAAGTTCGAGTCTTCTCCTGGGCACCATGCAGGTCAGTCGGAGCACCCCCTAATGGCGATCAGCCTTCACCGCGGCGATCTTCCCGCGGACGTTTCGTTTGGGTCCGTCGTGGCCATCGACACCGAGACCATGGGTCTCAACCCCCATCGCGACCGGCTCTGCCTGGTCCAGCTCTCGGGCGGCGACGGCAACGCCCATCTGGTCCAGATTCCGCGTGGGGCGCCCAAAGGCGCGGCCAAGGCGCCGCGGCTGGCCGCCCTGATCGCCGATCCGAAGGTGCTGAAACTCTTTCATTTCGGCCGTTTCGACATTGCCGTTCTGGAGCATTCGCTGGGCGTGCGCTGCGAGCCGGTCTACTGCACCAAGATCGCGGCCAAGCTGGTGCGCACCTTCACCGATCGTTTCGGCCTCAAGGACCTGTGTCGCGAGCTGCTGGGCGTCGACCTGTCCAAGCAGCAGCAGACCTCCGACTGGGGTGCCGACAGCCTGACCGACGAGCAGCTTGCCTATGCCGCTTCCGACGTGCTGCATTTGCACGCGCTGAAAGCCCGACTGGACGCGCTTCTCGAGCGCGAGGGCCGTCGCGAACTGGCGGACGCCGCCTTCCGGTTCTTGCCCACCCGCGCGCGCCTGGACGTCGCCGGCTGGCCCGAAACGGATATTTTCGCTCACTGATAAGATGAACCATGCTGACATTGGCATGGTTTTTGCATAAGACTGCCCATCGGGGAGGTCCAACGACCTTCGGGGCGGGGTGACATGCGTATCGGTCCGAGTCTCATTCTTGCGTCGCGCCAGACCCTGGCGATGACGCCCCAGCTCCAGCAGGCCATCAAGCTGCTGCAGTTTTCGCATCTGGAGCTTGCGGCTTTCATCCAGCAGGAGCTGGAAAAGAACCCATTGCTGTCCGAGGGCTCCGCGGACGATGGCGCCGCCGCCGAATACGAGGCGCCTCCCGTCGAAGCGCCCCGCGACACCGCCGAAGCCCTGCAGGCCGCGGCGCCGGCCCTCGCGGACGCCGACGATCGCTGGACCCGCGAACACGCCGATCGCGGCGGCGATGCATCGGCCAGCCGCGTCGGCCAGCGCGAGGATGCGCCCGACGCCCTCGATTTCGTGGCCGAGCGTCCGCGGTCGATGGCCGTCCATGTGCTGGAGCAGCTCGAACTCATGTTCGAGGACCCGGCCGAACGCCGTATCGCCCTGAAGATCGCCGAAGGGCTCGACGAAGCCGGCTACTGCCGTCTCGAGGCGGCGGCGGTGGCCGAAGCCGTCGCGACCGATATCGCGCTGGTCGAGAAGATCTGGGCGCGCCTGCGCCAGATGGAGCCGGCCGGTCTGTTCTCGCGCACCGTCGCCGAATGCCTGGGCGCCCAGCTCGCCGAGCGCAACCGGCTCGATCCGGCGATGAAGGCCCTGCTCGACAATCTGGAACTTGTCGCTGCCGGCGAACTCGGCCAGCTCCGCCGCCGCTGCGGCGTCGACGACGAGGACCTGCGCGACATGCTCTCCGAGCTGCGCACGCTCGATCCGCGCCCCGGGCAGGCCTTCGATTTCGAACCGATCCAGCCCGTGCAGCCCGACCTCTATCTGACGCCGGCCAAGGATCCCGAGACCGGCGAGGACGGTTGGCACATCGAACTCAACACCGATGCGCTGCCCAAGGTCCTGGTCGACCGCAACTATCACGCCACGCTCATGAAGGGCGCGCGCGCCAAGCCCGATCGCGATTTCGTCGCCGAGCGTTTCCAGTCGGCCAACTGGCTGGTGAAGACACTGGAGCAGCGCGCCACCACGATCCTCAAGGTTGCGCGCGAGATCGTGCGCCAGCAGGACGGCTTCTTCCGCCACGGCGTCAGCGCGCTGAAGCCGCTGGTGCTGCGCGACATCGCCATCGCCACCGAGCTGCACGAGAGCACGGTGAGCCGCGTCACCTCGAACAAGTACATCAACACGCCGCGGGGCATCTTCGAGCTGAAGTATTTCTTCACCTCGTCCCTGCCGGCGCGCACGCCGGGCGTGGTCGTCTCCTCGGAGTCGGTGCGCTCGCGCATCCGTCACCTGGTTGGCGGCGAGAATGCGCACCAGCCGCTCAGCGACGATCGCATCGTCGATCTGCTGAAGGGCGAGGGCGTCGAGATCGCGCGACGCACGGTCGCCAAGTATCGCGAAGCCATGCGCATCCCCTCGTCGGCTGAGCGCCGCCGACTGGGCCGCCTCGGCATGAACCGCCCGATGCCGGGCCTCTCGTCCGCTGCCGTCGCCATCGAGGCGATGACCGGTCCGGCCGACTGACACGCCACGCGCGGCGGGCTCACCCGTGCTGCCGAGCGATGGCTTGACCCGGTCGGGGGAGGCGCTTATAGGGGCGCACCCCTCGCAGGGCGGATTCAAGTTCGCGCTTGCTAACCCATTGGTGACATTGTGGAAATCGCCGATTTGCTGACCGGCCCGGATGCCGTTCTGGCCAGCGCCAAGGCGACCGGCAAGAAGGCGCTGCTGGCCGAGATCGCCAGCCGCGCGGCCGGTCTCTTCCAGATCGACGAGCGCAGGCTGTTCGACCGTCTGCTCGAGCGCGAACGCCTCGGGTCGACCGGTATCGGTGGCGGCATCGCGATCCCGCATGGGCGGCTCTCGACCATGACCCGGCCGCTCGGCCTGTTTGCCCGCCTGGCGCATCCCGTCGACTTCGATGCGATCGACGAGCGGCCCGTGGATATCGTGTTCCTGCTGGTCACGCCGGAAGGTGCCGGCGCCGACCATTTGAAGGCGCTGGCCCGCGTTTCACGTCTGCTGCGTGATCGCAGCCTCGTCGAGAAGCTGCGCGCGACCGAGAATGCCGAGGCGCTGTATGCGCTGCTCATCGAGACGGTCCAGACCCAAAGCGCGGCCTGAACCGCTTTCCGCCGACTTTTCCTCAGTGGACCAGCGCGGGCTCCAGTTCGTGCTGGCGGATGAGCGCCTGCGCGATCTCGATCGAAGGCACCGACGCCATCGGTTTGCCGTCCGCAGAGAAAATGCCGACCGCATGGGCGCCGTCGGGCAGGTTGATGGCCTTCACGTAGGCGATCTGCTCCGCGCCCAGGCTGAGGAAAGCCTCGTCGGCGAGCGGGGTGAAGCTCAGAACATTGTTTTCCATGGCTACCTCCTTGGCAGCATCAACGCGCTCCGCCTCAACGGCTGCGACGCGCAGTAATATCGATCGTCTGATCCGCAGCACCGGCCGCCTGGCCGGCATCGATACGAATGGTTCGAATTCGGGGCTCCACGACGGGCCGGACCAGATCGATCGACAACAGGCCGTTGTCGAGCCGGGCACCGACCACCTCGATCCCGTCGGCGAGCATGAACGCCTTCTGGAACTGGCGGGCCGCTATGCCGCGATGGAGATAAATCCGGTCGCTGTCGTCAGTCTGCTTGCCGCGCACCGTGAGCTGATTCTCGACCAGTTCGATCGTCAGCCCGTCGCTGGTGAAGCCGGCAACCGCAAGCGTGATTCGCAGTCCGTTCTCGCCGATCCGCTCGATATTGTAGGGAGGATAGCCCTCGGCGTTCTTGGCCAGCCGGTCGAGCGTCCGCTCCAGCTGGTCGAAGCCCAGTAACAAGGGCGAATTGAACATCGTTACGCGACTCATGTAACCCTCCTCCGTGGAGCGAGTGGCCGGGAACCCCGTTCGGGCGTTCCCTTGGAATGAATCTGGTGTGCGTGATCTGCGGTTCAAGGGCTGGTCGCGGGCCCTGCTGCCCATCGCCACCGGGCTCCGACTGGGCTAAAATACAAAAAAACCCCTCCACCGCCCGGCCGCTCGAGCCTCCCGGGCCAAAGAACAGAAACGATGACGCTGGTCGCCTCTGACACAAGACGGCCCGGTGAGCCTTTGGTTTCCGGAGCCCGGCCGATCCGCTCGGTGCCGGCACGCCCCTCCGCGGCCGCGAAGCGGGAGCGGCAGGCATTCGGACGCTGGCTCCTCGGCTCCTCCCTCTATTCGCTCACGCTGGGCTACAACACGCCGCGTAGCTTCTTCGCGGTCGCCTCCGATTCCTGGCCGGGCGATCCGGTGCTGGGCCAGCGGTTGCTCCAGGCCGGTGAATTTGCCGCCGCCGGCAGCGTCGGGACGGTCTTGCCCGAATCGGACGATCCCCCCTGGCAGCGCCCCGGCGCCGCCCCGCTCTGGCTCGATGCGCTGAACGGCTTCGCCTGGCTGCGCGACCTGCGCGACAATGGCGACCCGCACGGCGCGATGCTGGCCGCCAAGCTGGTCGACGACTGGACCAATCGCGAATGGCGCTGGTCGCCGGTGACGTGGAAGCGCGACGTGCTCGCGGCCCGCATGGTCGCCTGGATCCGCCACTACGAATGGCTGGCCTCGGCGGCCGACCCCGGCTTCGCCGCGCGTTTCGTCTTCTCGCTAGGCCGCCAGCGCGTCCATCTGCGCCGCGTCGCGCGCCGCGGCATGGTCGGCCACGAGGCCGTCGCCGTCTACAAGGCGCTGATCTTCGCCGACCTGGCCTTCATCCGTGACGGCAAGCACTTCGAGAAGAGCCTCGACCAGTCGCTGTCGCGGCTGGCGAAGTTCGTGAAGCGCTACGTGCTGCACGACGGCATCGTTTCCGAACGCGCGCCCCACCTGCAACTCGCGGTGCTACGCCACCTGATCGACGTGCGCGCGGCGCTGGCCTCGGCCGAACGCCGGGCGCCCGCCGAACTGGTTGCCGCGATCGATCGCATGGCGCCGATGCTGCGCTTCTTCCGCCACGGCGACGGCGGCCTGTCGCTGTTCAACGGCACCTGGGAAGGCGACCGCCGCCTGATCGACCTCGTGCTGGCGCGCTCGGGTTCGGGCGAAGTCGCGCCGACCATGGCACTGGCGAGCGGTTTCCAGCGGCTGTCGGCCGGTACCTCGCTGGTGATCGCCGATGCCGGGAGCCCGCCGGGGCGCGGGATGGACGGCATCGCGCACGCTGGCACGCTGAGCTTCGAGATGAGCGCGGCGCACGAGCGGCTGATCGTGAACTGCGGCACCTATCCGGGGGCTCCGCGCGACTGGCAGCATTTCATGCGCTTCACCGCCGCGCATTCGACGGCGGTGGTCGACGACGTGAACTCGACCGAGATCACCAATCATGGCGCGCTCGAATATCGGGCGGGCAACGTGCTGATCGATCGCGCCGACGATGGCGGCGCGCAATGGCTCGACATGTGCCACGACGGCTATCGCTCGCTCTATGGCATCATCCACCGCCGTCGCCTCTGGCTCTCGCCCGACGGCGGCGACCTACGCGGCGAAGACTCGTTCCTGGGCTACGAGGGCCGCCCCGTGACGGTGCCGGACCAGCGCTACATCGTGCGCTTCCACCTGCATCCGACTGTGAAGGCGACGCTGGCGCAGAGCGGACAGGCGGTGCTGATGCGCCTGCCGAGCGGCCGCGGCTGGCGCCTGCGCGCGACCGGCGCCGGCATCGGCCTCGCCGAGAGCATCTATCTCGGCGAAGAAGGCCGCGTGCGCCGCACCGAGCAGATCGTGCTGGTCGGCCAGGTCCCGCCGGAGGGCACCACGGTGAAGTGGGCCCTCACGCGCATGGAAGGCTGAGGCTTACGGCCTGAGGAATCCCACCGTCCGATAAACCTCGTCGAGGATCGGCGCGGCGATGGCGCGGGCGCGCTGGGCGCCGTTGCGCAGCACGCCGTCGACATGGCCCGGATCCTTCATCAGCCGCTGCATCTCCGCGCCGATCGGGCCGAGCTTGGCGACTGCGAGTTCGGTCAGCGCCGTCTTGAACTCGGAGAACTGCCTGCCGGCGAACTGGGCGACGACGGCGTCCTTCTCCTGGTCGGCGAGGGCGGCATAGATGCCCAGCAGGTTGTCGGCGTCGGGCCGCTTCTCCGCGTCCTCTAGCGTGTCCGGCATCGGCAGCGGATCGGTCTTGGCCCGGCGGATCTTCTGGGCGATCGCATCGGCGTCGTCGGTGAGGTTGATGCGCGAATAGTCCGACGGGTCGGACTTGCTCATCTTCTTGGTGCCGTCGCGCAGGCTCATGACGCGCGTCGCCGCACCGAAGATCAGCGGCTCGGTGATCGGGAAGAAGTCGGGCTGGCTGAAATCGTTGTTGAACTTGATGGCGATGTCGCGCGTCAGCTCGAGATGCTGCTTCTGGTCCTCGCCGACCGGCACGTGCGTGGCCTTGTAGATCAGGATGTCGGCGGCCATCAGCGCCGGATAGGCGAACAGGCCCAGCGAGACGTTCTCGCGGTCCTTGCCGGCCTTCTCCTTGAACTGCGTCATGCGGCTCATCCACCCCATGCGGGCGACGCAGTTGAAGATCCAGGCGAGCTGCGCGTGCTCGGGCACCATCGACTGGTTGAAGATGATCTGCTTGTTGCCGTCGACGCCGGCCGCGAGGAAGGCCGAGGCGATCTCGCGCGTCTGCGCGGCGAGCTGGGCGGGATCCTGCCATACGGTGATCGCGTGCTGGTCGACCACGCAGTAGAGGCATTCGTAGTCGTTCTGCAGGCGCGCGAAGTTGCGGATGGCGCCGAGATAATTGCCGAGATGGAGATTGCCGGTTGGCTGCACCCCGGAAAGGATCCGGCCCTTGAGGCCGCGTGCATTGTAGGCGGCGAGGTGCGGGTTGGGCGCCTGGGCGGCGCCGGTGGTCGTGTCGGTCATGGATGTGGACTCCGTATGCGGTCGATGGCGCGGGGTTTGGACCTCCGCGCACCCCGCCGGTGGAAGGCTGGGGGCGGGCGGGTATCGCGCAGGCCGCCGCGATAATCAAGGCGGTGGCATTGACGGCGGCCGGCGCGGCTGCTCCGATCGAATTGCACGCATCTTGCAACATAGCGGGAGCGTCAGGGACCGGCTTCGACACTCTGGATGGAGGCATCCGATGGACGAGCGTGGCTTGCGTGGTTTGATCGACCGGGTGAAGGCGGGCGACCTGTCGCGCCGTCGTTTCGTGCAGCGCCTGGCAGCGGTCGGTCTCAGCGCCCCGATGGCGACCCAGCTCCTCGCTTTCTCCGGCGTGGCGATGGCCCAGTCGACGCCGGTCTACAAACCCACCAAACGCGGCGGCGGCGGCCTGCTGAAGGTCCTGTGGTGGCAGGGCCCGACCCTGCTCAATCCGCATTTTGCCGTCGGTACCAAGGATCGGGACGGTTCGCGCCTGTTCTACGAACCGCTGGCGGCCTGGGACCGTGACGGCAACCTGCGACCCAAGCTGGCCGCTTCGATCCCGAACCGCGAGGACGGCTCGCTCGCCGCCGACGGCAAATCGGTGATCTGGAAGATCAAGCAGGGCGTGAAGTGGCACGATGGCAAGCCCTTCACCGCCGACGATGTCGTCTTCACCTGGGCCTATTCCAACGACCCCGCGACGGCGACCGTGACCAGCGGCTCGTACAAGGATGTCGTGGTCGAGAAGATCGACGACTTCACCGTGGTCGTGAAGTTCAAGCAGGCCACACCCTTTTGGGCGGACACCTTCGTCGGGTGGATGGGCTGCATCATTCCGAAGCATCTGTTCGGCGAGTATGTCGGCGCGAAATCGCGCGACGCACCCACCAACCTCAAGCCGATCGGCACCGGCCCCTACAAGTTCAAGGACTTCAAGCCAGGCGATCTCGTCACCGGCGAGATCAACCTCGACTACCATGTGCCCAACCGGCCCTACTTCGACGCCGTCGAGATGAAGGGCGGCGGCGACGCCGTATCGGCGGCGCGCGCGGTGCTGCAGACCGGCGAGTTCCACTTCGCCTGGAACATGCAGGTCGAGGACGAGATCCTCGTGCGCATGGAAAAGGGCGGCAAGGGAAAGATCGTCATCACGCCGGGCGGCGGCATCGAGCACATGCAGCTCAACAACACCGACCCGTGGACGGAAGTCGACGGCGAGCGCTCCAGCCTGAAGACGAAGCATCCGAGCCTGTCCGACCCCGCCGTGCGCCAGGCGATCTCGCTGCTGGTCGACAAGAAGTCGATCCAGGATCACATCTACGGCCGCATCGGTATCGCCACGGCCAACTACATCAATAATCCCGAGCGTTTCCGCTCGAAGACCACAACATTCGAGTTCAACGTCGACAAGGCCAACGCGCTTCTCGACAAGGCCGGCTGGGTCCGTGGAGCGGATGGCATTCGCGCCAAGGACGGCAAGCGGCTGAAGTTCGTCTACCAGACCTCGATCAACCAGCCGCGGCAGAAGACGCAGGCGATCATCAAGCAGGCGGCCCAGAAGGCGGGCATCGAGATGGACCTGAAGTCGGTGACATCGTCGGTGTTCTTTTCGTCCGATGTCGCCAATCCCGACACCTACACCAAGTTCTATGCCGACCTTCAGGAATACAGCAACGGCATGGAAGCGCCCGACCCCGAGACTTTCCTGCGTCAGTTCTGTTCGTGGGAGGTTGCCACCAAGGAGAACAAGTGGCAGGGCCGCAACGTCACGCGCTGGCAGAACCAGGAGTACGACGACACCCACAAGGCGGCCCAGGTCGAACTCGACCCGGTGAAGCGCGCGGCGATGCTGATCAAATGCAACGAGCTGGTCGTCAACAACCAGGTCACCATTCCGCTGGTGATGCGACCCAGCGCCGTCGCCATGAACAACAGGCTGGTCGCCGAGATCAGCGGCTGGGACAACAACACCGGGGATATCGCGAACTGGTACCTCGACGGCTGATCGTCAGGCGGCCTTTTCGCGATCCCGGTCGGGATGGTGGAACAGCAGAACCACCAGCACCGACGAGAGGGCAAGCACCGTCATCAGCAGGAAGCCGTCGGCGAACGAGCCGCGGAGGTTCAGCACCCAGCCGGTGATCGCCGGCGCCAGGAAGCCTGCGATGGCGAAGGCGAAATCCATGATGCCCAGCGCCGTCGCGGCACGCTCGGGCACGATGTCCACGTTCACTGCATAGTAGGCGGCGTTGGCGCCCATCGACGATGCGACGGCTACGGTGATGCCGGCGATCGCCACGGTGAGATTGTCGGTGAGGGCGACCGGGATGACGGCAAGGGCGGCCACGAACTGGCTCCCGGCGATCAGCCAGGACCGCGAGATCCGCATGCTGCCGGTGGTCTTGAGCAGATGGTCCGACCAGCGGCCCATGGCCCACAGCAGGAAGGCGGCGGACAGCCAGGGCAGCACCGAGAAAAGCCCGACGGCCGCCAGGTTCAGCCCGTACTTGCGCTCGAGATAGCTCGGCAGCCAGCTCATGAAGAAGAACAGGAAATAGCCGAAGACGAAGAAGGCCCAGGTGTTGGCGAGCAGCGTGCGATTGGTCAGCAGCGCCTTGAGGACGCCGGGCTCCGGCCAGGATTTCAGCACCGCGTGCGGCGCCGCGGTGACGCCGGGATCGACCTTGCGGATATGCGCGAGTTCGTCCGCGTTCACGAAGCGCGATTGCGACGGGTCGTCCCGGAAGCAGAAGTACCAGAGGGGAATCCAGGCGGCAGACAGGACGAACAGCACGCCGAAGGTGAGCCGCCAGTCCAGCCACCCGAGAAGCTGAGTCACCAGGGGGCCGCCAATGGCCAGCGCCAGCGGCACCGCCAGCAGGGCGTTGGCCAGTGCCGTCGCCCGCTCGTGCGGCGACAGCCAGTGGCTGACCGCCCCGGTGAGCGCCGGGAAGTTGGGGCCTTCCGAGACGCCCAGCAGCACACGGGCGGCATAGAGGATGGTAACGCTGGTCGCGAGCGCGGTTGCGCCGATGGACAGACTCCACAGCACGGCTGCAACGGTGAGAACCAGCCGCGCGCCGTAGCGATCCACAGCGAAGCCGCCGATCAGGGTCGTGACAGCATAGCCGAGGCCAAAGGCGCCGAGGATGGCGCCCGTTGCCTCAGGCGACAGGCCGAGGTCCCGCTGGATCAGGGGGATGGCGTAGGAGAGGGCCGCCCGGTCGATGTAGTTCACGACGGTGATCGCGAACAGCAGGAAGACGATGAACCAGCGATACCGGCTGCGCGCCATTGGCTTCTCCTTGTCCGCGACAAACTAGCATGCGAAGGATCGGCACAACCTGCTGATGGTCAAGAACATGTCCGATACGCCGCCGATCGAATTCGCCTTCCCCGACCTGCGCAAATGGGAGAAGGGCGCCGCGCCCTACATCCATGTCCTGGAGAGCGGCAAGCCCGGGCCGACGGTGATGGTCGCCTCGCTGACCCACGGCAACGAAGTCTCGGGCGCCATCGTGGTCGATGCGCTGCTGACCGCCGGCGTGAAGCCGCGCAAGGGGACGCTGATCCTCTCCTTCAACAACATCGAGGCCTATCACTCGTTCGATCGCCGGACGCCGTTCAAGTCGCGCCTTGTCGACGAGGACTTCAACCGCGTCTGGGGCCGCGTCGACGAGCCCGCGACGACGGTCGAGACGAAGCGGGCGCAGGTGCTGAAGCCGTTCGTCGAGCGCGCCGACCTGCTGCTCGACCTTCATTCCATGCATGACGATTGCGTGCCGCTGATGCTGTCGGGCCCGCTCGACAAGGGCGTCGCCTTTGCGAAGGCGATCGGCACGCCCGTCGACATCGTGCGCGACGCCGGCCACGCCGCGGGCATGCGCATGCGCGACTATGGCGGTTTCGGCGATCCGAAGAGCCCGAAGAACGCGCTGCTGATCGAGACCGGCCAGCATTGGCGCGCCTCGTCGGTCGTCGTCGCCAAGGACGTGACGGCCCGCTTCCTCGTCGAGACGGGTGTTCTGGAGGAGGGCGACCTGCCCGCCGGCTGGCGCCAGCCGACGCCTTCGAGCCAGCGCGTCGTCGAGGTGACGCATGCCGTGGCGACCAAGCGCGGCAACTTCACGCCGGCGCAACGCTTCGAGGGCCAGGATGTGATCCCAAAGGCGGGCACGGTGCTGGGCCACGACGACGACGAGCCGGTGACCACGCCCTACGACGATTGCGTGCTGGTAATGCCCTCGTCGAGCCGCCCGCTGCGGCCCGGCGTTACGGTTGTTCGCCTGGGTCGGCTGACCTGACGCCCGGCGGGCGGCGCATCACATAGCGCAGTTCCGAGATCCTCACGACGCCGAGCGCCGCGCCGAGCACGGCATAGACGACCATGCCGATCAGGCAGATTCCCGCGAGCGCGATGCCACCCTCGACGTCGGCGCGCGACAGTGGTTTGGCCAGCCAGAGGAGGCCGAGCCACAGCGCGACACCCATGCCCGCCGTCGCGCCGGCAATGCGGACCGCACGCGAGACCAGACGTCCGTCCGGTATCCACTGCTCCCGCCGTCCCAGCACGATCGCCAGCAGCGCCGCGTTCAGCCAGCCCGAGAGCGAGGAAGCGAGCGCGATGCCGACATGGGCCAGTGTCGTGGCGAACAGGAAATAGACGTTGAGCAGGATATTGGCCGTGATCGCCGCCAGCGCGATGTAGAGCGGCGTCCGCGTGTCCTCGCGGGCGAAGAAGCCGGGTGCCAGCGCCTTCACCAGCACGAAGGCCGGCAGGCCGACCGCGAAGGCGGCCAGCGCACCGGCCGTGCGCCAGGTGTCCTCGGAGGTGAAGCGACCGCGCTCGAACAGCACGCGGATGATCGGATCGGCCAGAAACCACAAGGCGACCGCGGCCGGCAGGCTGAACAGCAGGCCGAATTCGAGGGCGCGGTTCTGATTGGTCATGGCCGACTGCGTGTTGCCGTCGCGCAGCTCGCGCGCCAGCAGTGGCAGCAGCGCCGTGCCGATGGCGATGCCGACGACGCCCAGCGGCAACTGCGCGATGCGGTCGGCATAGTAGAGCGCCGAGATCGTGCCGACGGGGAGCAGCGACGCCCAGACCACGTCGAGTACGACGCTGATCTGTTGCACGCCGCCGCCGATTGCCACCGGCGTCGCGAGCTTCACCAGGCGCGCCACCCGCGGTGTCCAGCGCGGCCGCACCAGCGCCATGCCGACCTCGTCGCGCGCGCAGGCGACCAGCAGCCAGACCCATTGCAGGACGCCCGCGATCGCCACGCCGATCGAGGCGGCATAGCCCGCGTTGGGCAGCAGCGGCGTCAGCCCCAGCACGGCGGCTATCAGAGTGAGGTTCAGCAGCACCGGCGTCGCGGCGACATGCGCGAAGCGATCGATGCTGTTCAGCACGCCGCCATAGAGCGAGGCGAGCGAGATGAAGAGGAGATAGGGAAAGGTGATGCGGCCGAACTCGACGGCCATGGCGAAGGTCGGCAGGTCGTCGCGCATGCCCGGCGCCAGCAGCGCCATCACCCAGGGCATCGCCACGATCAGGATCGCGGTGAAGGGGATCAGTACCAGCAGCAGCGCGGCCTGCGCCTGCCGCGCAAAGGCCATCGCCTCCGCGCGGCCGCCGCCCTGCAGCTCGCGCGCGAACAATGGCACGAAGGCGGCGGAGAAAGCGCCCTCGGCGAACAGGCGGCGGAAGAAGTTCGGCAGCTTGAACGCGACGAAGAAAGCGTCCGCCACCGCCCCGGAACCCAGCACCGCCGACAGCACGATATCGCGCACGAAGCCCACGACGCGGCTGAGCAGCGTGAAGCCGCCGACCGTCGCGATGGCCCGCGCGAGACTCATGCCGTTTTCCTCTTTCTCCTCTCCCCCGCTGGGGTGAGAGGATGGGTGAGGGGGTTACGCACGTCGATTCCCCCTCGCCCGACCTCTCCCCCCAGCGGAGGAGAGGAATGGAAGAGTTGATGGGAAAGCCATAATTCTGTCATCGCACTCGGGCATATTCTTCTTCGGTAGCGGCCGGCGATGTGATGGTCGGTTTAAATCGCTGCCACGGCCGGTCCCGAGAGGGGCCGGTTTTCTTTTGTGCCCCTCACGGCGGGGCGGCAGCCAGTTTCAGAAGCGTCTCGCGATCTTGGGTCACGAGCTTCTTGTAGTCGCCGACGATCTTTTCAAGTTCATCCGCCGGCAGCACGCTTTCGAGGTCGGTGAAGCCCTGGGGCGCGCGCTGCTCGACGATGTCGAGCATCACGTCGATGCCCTTGCGCCGGTTGCTCTCGACGATCCGCGCGGTTGGCGGCAGGCGCCGCTCCTCGTAGCGGCGCAGCGCCTTCTCGGGATCGTCGCCCACGGCAAGCTCCTGCGTGATCGCCTCGCCGTCGAGGATCGCCTGCGAGGCGCCGTTCGAGCCGATCGGATACATGGGGTGCGCCGCATCGCCCAGCAGCGTGATCCGCCCGTGGCTCCAGCGCGGCAGCGGATCGCGGTCGATCATGGGGAATTCGAGGATCGTGTGCGCGGTGCGGATCACCTCGGGCACGTCGAGCCAGCCGAAGTTCCAGTCGGCGAAGCGCGGCAGGAAGTCTTCCAGCCGTCCCGGCTTGTTCCAGTCCTCGCGGGACGGCAACGCGCCGTCGCCCATGTGGAGGTCGCAGATCCAGTTGATCAGCGCCTCGCCGCGCTCGGCATGGGCACGGCTGATCGGGTAGCAGACGAATTTCTGATTGTGATGGCCCGCCTGGACCATCGTGTTGCCGCCCAGATAGGGCTTGCCCACGGTGACGCCGCGCCACATCAGGATGCCCTGCCACTTGGGCGGGCCTTCGTCGGGATAGAAATGCGCACGCACCGCGGAGTGGATGCCGTCGGCACCGATCAGGAGGTCGGCCTCGGCGTTCTCGACAGGCATTCCGTCGCGATCGACGAAGTGTGCGGAGACCTTGCCGTGATGCTGCGCGAAACGTGCGATGCGCCGGCCGAGGCGGATGCGGTCTGCGCCCAGCATCGCCTTCGCGGCGTCCAGCAGGATCATCTGCAGCTCGCCGCGATGGATCGAGAATTGCGGCCAGGGCAGGCCGGCATGGCGACCGCGCGGGTCGGCCCAGATCGTCTGGCCGTGGCGGTTGGCGTAGCGCAGCTCGCGCGTCTCGATCGCCGTGGCGGCGAGCGCCGGTTCGAGCCCCAGGTTACACAGGATGCGGACGGCACCAGCCTGGATGTTGATGCCCACGCCCAGCGGCCGCATCTCCGACACGGCCTCGAATACATGCACGTCGTGACCTGCGCGATGCAGGCACATCGCGGCGGTCAATCCGCCGATCCCGGCGCCGGCAATGACGATCTTCATGGTGTGGCCTCAGGTGTCGCGATTGAGGCCGCGCTTCGCGAGCGCCGCCTCGTAATCCGCCCAGCGCGTGGTGTGGGTCTCGCTGAGCTCGCGCAGGTAGGCCCAGCTGTAGATGCCGCTGTCGTGGCGGTCGTCGAACACGATGCGGATCGCGTAGTGTCCCACCGGCTCGACAGAGTCGATCTTCACGTGACGCCGGCCGGCCACGATCTTCTTCTGGTTCGGCCCGTGCCCCTGCACTTCGGCGGAAGGACTCTCGACGCGCAGATACTCGGCGGAGAGCGCGCAGGCATGGCCGTCGGAAAAATCGATCTCCAGCCGGCCTTCTTCCTTGAACACGCGCAGCTCGGTCGGCCACGGCGCGGTGGTCGATTCGTAGTTGCCTTCGTCGGGCACGGCCTTGGCGAACTCGGCGGTCATGGCACGTCGCGAAGCGGACGCGCCTCGCTCACCAGCATGATCGGAATGCCGTCGCGGATCGGGTAGGCAAGACCGGCCTTGCGGCTGATCAGTTCGCCGGCCGCCGCGTCATATTCCAGCGTGCCATGCGTCGCCGGGCAGACGAGGATTTCGAGCAGCTTGGGGTCGACGCCCGCGCGGCGGGGGACGGCGGCGTCGTCCGATGGAGGGCTCATCGTGCGGGGTTTCCCTGAGTTCCTGTGCGCTCCTTATAGCATGGAGCCCGATACCCGCCCTAGCCCGTGGCGACCCGGACTTCTTCGGTTGTCGGTCCGTTGCTAATGGTCGATCCTGAAGAGCCCAAATCGACCGAGGATCTGGCGATGGACGTCGACAGCGAGACAGCCGCCATCAGAGGCGTGGCCTACATGGACGGGCGCTGGATGAAGCTGTCGGAGGCTGCGGTGCCGATTCTCGATCGCGGCTTCGTCCGTTCCGATGCGACCTACGATGTCGCGCACGTCTGGAAGGGACGCTTCTTCCGGCTCATGGACCATGTCGAACGCTTCCAGGCGTCGATGGCCGGCCTCCGCATGTCGCTGCCGCTGACGGGCCAACAGATCGCGGACATCATGATCGAGTGTGCCAGCCGTTCGGGCCTGCGCGACGCCTACGTGCAGGTGACGTGTACCCGTGGGCTGCCGCCCGTCGGTACGCGCGACCCGCGCCTGTGCCGCAACCGGCTCTATGCCTTCGCGCAGCCCTTCGTCTGGATCGCCGACGAGGCCCAGCGGCGCGAGGGCCTGCGCATGATCCTGTCGCACACACAGCGTATCCCGCCGGAGTCGCTCGACCAGAGGATCAAGAATTTTCACTGGCTCGACCTGACGATGGGAATCTTCGAGGCCTACGACCGCGATGCGACCATTGCGCTGCTGCCGGCCGCCGACGGTACGGTGACGGAGGGGCCGGGCTTCAACGTCTTCGTCGTCCGCAACGGCGCGCTCGCCACGCCGGCACGCGGCATGTTCGAGGGCATCACGCGCCGAACGGTGATGGAGATTGCCGAAGCTCTCCAGATGCGTGTCGAGGTGCGGGGCGTGCACGCGCGCGAGGTGGCCGAGGCGGACGAGATCTTCATCAGCAGCACGGCCGGCGGCATCATGCCGGTCGTGAACTACGAAGGCCGTCCCGTGGGTGCCGGCCGGCCCGGCCCGCTGACGCGCCGTATCGAGGAACTCTATTGGGCGCGCCACGAGGAGCCGGCACTTTCGACGCCCGTGCCCTACGCCGACTGACGCCAAGGGTCTCTCCAAGCATGCTGGTACCGCCCACACCAACCTCATGCTGAGGAGCGCTCCACAGGAGCGCGTCTCGAAGCATGGGCACCAGCACCAGGCCCGTTGCCCATCCGTCGAGACGGCTGCTGCGCAGCCTCCTCAGGATGAGGTCGTCTTCAATTTGAGGCCGAACGCCCTTAGTTCTTGCGGCTGGGCGGTGTGTCGGACGGATCGCCGAAAGCGTTCATCTCAAGGAAAGCGATCAGCAGCTTGGCGCGGGCGGTGCTGTCGGCGGCTTCCAGCAGCGCCTGCTTCTCGGCCGGGCCGAACGGCAGCACCATCGACAGCGACGTGACGAGGTTGGCGTCGGCCGCCTTGTTCACCGCATCCCAGTCGGTCGAGAGCTGGCGGCCACGGAAGAAGGCGGCCAGCGCGGCCATCAGCCGGTCGCGGTCGAGTTCGACGACGTCGTCGGCATGGTCGAGGTCGGCGCGGTAGGGCGAGAAGACCGAGGAGACGCGGCGGTAGCCGCCCTGGGCGAGATCGAGCTCGCGCACGATGTCGAAGCGGCAGACGCCGCTCAACACCAGCATCAGCCGACCGTCCTCGGTCTCGTTGAAATTGGTGATACGGCCCGCGCAGCCGACTCGGTGGACCTTGGGCCGGCCGTCGTCGGTCGGCATGCCGTCGCCCGCGAAGCCGCCGGGCTGGACCGGCTGCACCATGCCGATCATGCGGTGCCCGGCCAGCGCGTCGGAGATCATGGCGAGGTAGCGCGGCTCGAAGATGTTGAGCGGCAGCTTGCCGCCCGGCAGCAGCAGCACGCCCGACAACGGGAAGATCGGCAGCGTCTCGGGCAGCTGCTCGAAGCTCGGCTCGAACGGATTGCGCCCCGGACTCAGGGAAGAGGGCGCCTTGTCACTCACGAGGCGCCACTCACGAGAACAGGATCGTCGACAGGCGCTTGCGGCCGTCGACCGAGATGGGATCGGTGAAGCCCAAGGCCTCGAAGAACTTGAGGAGCTGCTGGCGCGCGGCCGCCTCGTTCCAGTTGCGGTCGGCCTTGATCATCGCAAGCAACTCGTCGACGGCTTCCTGCTTCTGGTTGCCGGCCCAGTAGGCCATCGCGAGGTCGAGACGGGTCTGGAAGTCCTTCGGATCGGCCTCGGCCTTGGCCTTGAGGTCGCCGATCGGGCCGGCGTCCTTGGCCTTCTCGGCCAGATCGATCGCGGCCTGGGCGGCCACGACGTCGGCGCCGGTGCGCTCCTTGGCCGGAATCTGCTCGAGCAGCTCCCTGGCCTGCTCGACGTCGCCCAGCGAGACCTGGTAGCGCGCGAGGCCGGCCAGGGCGACGACGTGGGTCGGCTCGACGCCCAGGATCTCGCTGTAGAGCTGCGCGGCGGTGTCCATGTCGTTCTGCGCGACCGCGGCCTTGGCCTGTTCGAGCAGTTCGGCAAGCTCCGCGGCCGCCGGGTCGCCGGTGGCGCCGCCGGACGCCTGGATGAGGCGGGCCACGAATTCCTTCAGCTGGCTCTCGGGCACCGCGCCCATGAAGCCGTCGACCGGACGGCCGCCGAAGAAGGCATAGACGGCCGGAATCGACTGGATGCGCAGCTGCTGGGCCAGCATCTGGTTCTTGTCGATGTCGATCTTGACCAGCTTGACCGCGCCCTTGGCCTCCTTGACGACCTTTTCGATCATCGGCTGGAGCGTCTTGCACGGCCCGCACCACGGCGCCCAGAAGTCGACGATGACCGGTACGGTACGCGAGGCTTCGAGCACGTCCTTGGCGAACTTCGTCTGGTCGCTGTCCTTGATCAGGTCGGCGGGGGCAGCCTGCGGCGCGGCGCCCTGCAGCATCGTTTCCATAGGTCCTCAAGCGGAATTGGGGTTCGCCTGCAATGTGGCGTCGGCCCCCCGGGGAAGCAAGGGCCAGTCCGCCCCCTGTTTCAGGGCGCGCGGACCTGATGTTTCATCAGCTCGTCACCCAGCCGGCCGGTCAGGAACAGGCCGCACATCCTGTAGTCGCTGATCAGCGACCAGAAGGGCGCCTCGAAGGTGGCGGGCTTGTTCTTTTCGATGAAGAAGTGCCCGAACCAGGCCGGTCCGTAGCCGAACACGGGAACGCCCAGCAGCCACCACCAGTTCTGGGTGACGATGGCCCACACGAGCAAAGCCGCGGACGCGATGGTGCCGACATAGTGCACGGCGCGCGTGGAGGGCTTCGCGTGCTCACGCAGGTAGAACGGCCAGAACTCGGCATAGGTCCGGAAGCGGGAGGCCATCCGGGGAGCCTACCCCAAAGCGCCGGCCTTTTTGAGGGCCTCGATCTCGCATTCGCTGAACCCGGTCTCGCGCAGCACCTCGTCATTGTGCTGGCCGACCTCGGGCGGCGGCCCCGCCTTGCGCGGCACGGCGAAGCCCAGGCGGATCGGTGTGTTCACGGTCCGCGGGATCGCGGGATTGTCTGTATCCGCGAAGATTCCGGCATGCTCGGCCTGCTCGTCATCGACCACGTCGGCCAGCCGGCCGATCACGCCGAAGGGGATGCCGGTCCCCGACAGGAGCTTCTCCCAGTCCGCATAGGGGCGGCTGGCGAATACCGGCGCCAGCAGGTCGTGCAATTCCTGGGCATGGGCGCGCCGTTCCGGCCGTCCGCTGAAGCGCGGATCGGCCATCAGGTCGGGGCGCTCCACGATGCCGCAGAACGTGTCCCACAGCCGGTCGTCGCGGACCATCAGGAGCTGCAGCCAGCGATCGTCGCGCGTGCGGTAGAGATTGGTCAGCGCGTTGCGCGGCTTGTCGGGGGGCGGACGCACCGGGAGTTCCGCGCCGACCAGCGCGCCGGCGGCCGTCGTGCCATTGGCCCAGACGCCGTTGGCGTAGAGCGACGTGCCGACCCAGCCGCCCTTGCCGGTCTGGTCGCGCCGCCGCAGGCCCATCAGGATCGCGGCGACGAGCGTCATCGCGGTCGCGCGGTCGCCCTGCGCCGGCAGCGAGACGCCGGGCGGCCCGCCGTCGTAGCGCGCCGCGTCGAGGATGCCGGAGCGGCCGAAGTAGGCGGTGATGTCGAAGCCCGGCCGGTCGCGGTCGGGGCCGCTCTCGCCGTAGCCGGTGAGCGAGCAGTAGACGAGGCGCGGGTTGATCGGCTCGATGTCTTCCCAGCGCAGCCGCAGCCGTTCGCGCGCCGGCGGCGGGAAGTTCACGATCATCACGTCGGCCCGCTTCAGCAGCCGCTCGAGGATGGTGCGGGCGCCGTCGGTCTTCAGGTCGAGCGCGAGCGAGCGCTTGTGGCGGCCGTCGAGCTGCCACGGGAAGTTCCGGTCGCTCTGCGGGTAGCCGGCGTTGCGGAAGCTGTTGCGATGCGGGTCGCCGTCGACCGGTGGTTCGATCTTGATGACGTCGGCGCCGTAGTCGCCGAGCGCCGCCGCCGCGGCCGGGGCTGCGATGAACGAGCTGATGTCGAGGACGGTGAGGCCGGCAAGCGGCAACGGCTCTTCCGGTATCATCGCAGCGCACCGCTTGCCTTGAGCGCCGCCACTTCCTGCGGGCTGACGCCGACCTCGCGCAGCACTTCCTCGCCATGCTCGCCAAGCGCGGGGGCTGGGTGCGCCACGCGCGGACTGGCGAAGCCCAGTCGAATGGGATCGGCCAGGGTGCGCGGCATGTCGGGGATCGCCGTGTCGACCACCGCCCCGCAGGCCACGGCCTGCGCATCGTCCGGCACGTCCTGCGGCCGGCTGATGACGCCAAAGGTGACGCTGTGCGCCGCCAGCACCTCGCGCCAGTGCTCGTAGGGCTGCGTGGCGAAGGTGTCGCTGAGGAGGCCGGCGAGTTCGCCGGCGCGGGCACGCCGCTCGGGTTCGGTGGCGAAGCGCGGATCGTCGATCAGCGATTCCAGCCCCATCGCCCGGCAGAGCGGCGCCCACAGCTTGTCGGCGCGCACGATGGTGAGCTGGAGCCACCGGTCGTCGGCGGTGCGGTAGATGTTGCCCAGCGCCGACCGCGGACGGTCGGGGGGCGGCCGGTGCGGCAGGAAGGCGCCGACCAGTGCGGCTTGCGCGATCACGCCGCACGACCACAGGCCGTTGCCAAGCAGCGACGTGCCGACCCACGAGCCTTCGCCGGTCTTCATGCGGTGCATCAGCGCCATCAGGATCGCCGACACCAGCGACATCGCCGTGGCGCGGTCGCCTTGCGCGGGACCGGGCACGCCCGGCGGCCCGCCTTCGTAGCGCTGCGCATCGAGGAGGCCTGAGCGGGCGAAATAAGCAGTGGCATCGAAGCCGGGCCGGTCGCGATCGGGGCCGCTCTCGCCGTAGCCGGTGAGGGAGGCGTAGATCAGCTTCGGGTTGACCTGCTTCACATCCTCGTAGGCGAGCCTGAGCTTGTCGCGCACCGGCGGCGGGAAGTTGCAGATCAGGATGTCGGAGACCGCGATCAGCCGGTCGAGGGCCGCGCGCGCGTCCGCCTGCTTCAGATCGAGCACGATGGAGCGCTTGTTGCGCGAATCCATCTGCCAGGGATAGTTGACCTCGCTTTTCGGATAGTTCGACGAATCGTGCATGATCCGGCGGTTGGGATCGCCCTCCGGTCCTTCGACCTTGATCACGTCGGCGCCCCAGTCGCCCAGCACGACGGCTGCGGCCGGTGCGGCGATGAACGAGCTGATGTCCAGTACGCGCAATCCCGCCAGAGGCAGGGCAGTCTCGGTCATGGATTTTTCCCTTTCGCGGCCGATATGGGCGCGGGGCTCTGGTCTCCGTCAACAGGGCTCGCTAGCCTGATTTCGGCACGCGGTGTGCTTGCCGGAAATTAAGTGCGGGGACCTCATCGTGGCAAAGAAGCGTAAACCCAATTTCCTGGTCGTGCTGATCGACGACCTCCGGTTCGACGAGCTGGGGATCTGCGGCCATCCCTACATGAAGACGCCGCATATCGACCGGATCGGCCACGAAGGCGCGATGTTCACCTCGGCGTTCCACACCACGCCGCTCTGCTCGCCCAACCGCGCCTCGATCCTGACCGGCCAGTATGCGAGCCGCCACGGCATCATCGACAACGTCGCGCGCGACGCGCACAGCCATCGCCTGCCGAACTACCACGTGATTCTGCAGCGTCTGGGCTACGAGACCGCCCATATCGGCAAGTGGCACATGGGCAACTCCGGCGGGCCGCGACCGGGCTACGACAAGTGGGTGAGCTTTCCCGGCCATGGGTCGATCATCGATCCGGTGCTGAACATCGACGGCAAGGAAAAGAAGTACGAAGGCTACATCACCGACCTGCTGAACGGTCACGCCGTCGATTTCCTGAAGAAGAAGCGCGACAAACCCTTCGCGCTGTTCTTCGCCCACAAGGCCGTGCATCCCGACGCCTTCCAGGCGGCCGACGGCACGATCGACTTCACCGACGGCGGCTACCGTCCGGCGCCGCGCCATGCCGACCTCTACAAGGGCGAGCACTTCCCGCGCCGACCCAATGCGCTTCCTGCGGCCGACGTGGTGAAGGACAAGCCGGCCTGGACGGAAGCCCACGCGATGCGCGTCAACGAGGCGTCGCGCAAGGTGCTGGACGGGATCCTGGCCGGCACGGATGAGGAAATCCGGCTTCGCGCCGCCATGATGGCCTCGGTCGACGAGGGCATGGGCGACATCTTCAAGGTGCTTGAGGAGAACGGCGAACTCGACAACACCTTCATCCTGTTCTTTGGAGACAATGGCTACTTCTTCGGCGAGCACGGTCTCGGGCCGGAGCGGCGCTTCGCCTACGAGGAAGGCATCAAGTCGCCGTTCCTCATCCGCTATCCCGCCTGGTTCAAGCCGGGCACAATGAACGACGAGCTTGTGCTGGCGCTCGATATCGCGCCGACGCTCGTCGATTTGGCAGGCGGCAAGGCGGCCGACTTCAAGACGATGCAGGGCCAGTCGCTCAAGCCGCTCGCCAAAGGGGCCAAGCCCAAGGGTTGGCGCACCTCCTTCATGTGCGAGTACTTCAGCGAGAACGCCATGCCGTGGCTCGTGGGCATGAGCTACAAGGCGATCCGCACGAAGCGTCACAAGTACATCCACTGGACGCAGAAGTCGCTCGACGGCGTCGCATGCGACGAACTCTACGACCTCAAGAGCGATCCTTACGAAATGCGCAATCTGATCGGCAAGCGATCGGAGCAGGGGCTGGTCACGCGCTTGCGCAAGCAGCTCGCCGCTTTGGTCGCGAAGTCGGTCGGACTCTAGGAGACTGAAACCATGGTCCTGACGAAGAGAAGCCTCCTGGCGGCCGGACTGGCCGTCGTCTCGACGAGAAGCATGGCCCAGGCCTGGCCGGCCAAGCCGATCCGCATGATCGTGCCGCTGGCCCCCGGCGCCACGGCCGACATCGTCGCGCGCCTGTTCGCCGATGAACTCGGCAAGGCGCTTGGCCAGACCATCGTGGTCGACAACAAGACCGGCGCGGGCGGGACGATCGCCACCGCCGAGCTGGCCCGCGCCCCGGCCGACGGCTACACGATGGGCCTAGTCTCGCAGGGCACGATGGTGTTCAACATCGGCCTCTACAAGACTCCGGGCTACGATCCGCTGAAGGACCTCTCGATGGTCGCGGTGACCGGCGGGGTCTCCAACGTCCTGATCGTTTCACCCGACAATCCGGCCAGAACCGTGGCCGACCTGCTGGCGCAGGCCCGCGCCAAGCCTGGCGAGCTCACCTACTCGTCGGGCGGCGTCGGCACCAGCCACCACATGTCCGGCGTGCTGCTGGAGTTGCGGACCGGCGTGAAGCTGCAGCACGTGCCCTATCGCGCGACGCCGGCCGGCATCCAGGCCGTCGCCAACGGCGAGGTGGCGATGGGCTTGTTCAACACGCCGACGGTCATCGGCCTGATCAAGGGCGGCAAGCTCAAGGCGCTGGCCGTGACCAGCGAGTTGCGCTCCACCCTCCTGCCAGACGCGCCGACGATGATCGAGGCCGGGGTCAAGGAATACGTCGTGAACACCTGGATGGGCTTCGCGGTCCCGGCCGGCGTGCCCGAGCCGGTGATCACGCGTCTCAATGCCGAGATCAACCGCATCGGCCAGGTGCCGCAGGTGCGCGAGAAGATGATGGGCCAGGGCATCGAGATGCTGCCGCCGGGCTCGCCGGCAGCGGCGCAGAAGCTGGTTCGCGACGACCTCGCAGTTTGGCTCCCCATCATCAAGGCCTCGGGCGCGTCGGCCGAATAGGCGCCACCCGGCCCCATTCTTGCCAAAGCGGAGCGGTGCGCGTATCTCCCCCTGTCATTCAATCAGGGGTGCGCGCACGCTAGGCGCATATAGTCATGGGCTACAGAGTCGCCGTCGTCGGCGCGACCGGGAACGTCGGTCGCGAAATGTTGCAGATCCTGGCCGAGAGGAATTTCCCGGTCGATGAGGTCGTCGCGCTGGCCTCCTCCCGTTCGGTCGGCCTGAAGGCCTCGTTCGGCGACAAGTCGATCCTGAAGGTCCAGGACCTCGCGAAGTTCGACTTCAAGGGGATCGACATCGTGCTGAGCTCGCCCGGCGCCAAGGTGTCGGCCGAGCACAGCCCACGCGCGGCCAAGGCCGGCGCCGTGGTGATCGACAACACCTCGTACTGGCGCATGGATCCGGACGTGCCGCTGGTCGTTCCCGAGGTCAATCCGCAGGCGATCGCCGGCTACAAGGGCCGCGGCATCATTGCCAACCCGAACTGCTCGACCATCCAGATGGTCGTCGCCCTGAAGCCCATCCACGACGCGGCCGGCATCAAGCGCGTCGTCGTGTCGACCTATCAGTCGACGTCCGGCGCCGGCAAGGAAGCGATGGACGAGCTGGTCAGCCAGACCAAGAGCTTCTTCGTCAACCAGACGCTCGATCCGGTGAAGTTCACCAAGAACATCGCCTTCAACGTCATTCCCCAGATCGACGTCTTCATGGATGACGGTTCGACCAAGGAAGAGTGGAAGATGGTGGTCGAGACCAAGAAGATCCTCGACCCGAAGATCAAGGTCCACGCGACCTGCGTGCGCGTGCCGACCTTCGTCGGTCACGCCGAATCGATCAATCTCGAACTCGAGCGGCCGCTCGAGGACGACGAGGCGCGGCGCATCCTCTCGGCGGCGCCCGGCGTGCTGGTGGTCGACCAGCGCGAGCCCGGCGGCTACGTGACGCCGAAGGAAGTCACCGGCCAGGACGGCGTGTTCGTGAGCCGCATCCGCTCCGATCCCACGGTCGAGAACGGCCTGGCGATGTGGGTCGTCAGCGACAATCTTCGCAAGGGCGCGGCGCTGAACGCCGTGCAGATCGCCGAAGAGCTCATCAAGGGCTACGTCTGAAGCCACGCGCCTTCGACGCGCGGTGAAACGAATGGCGTGGACCTCCCGGTCCGCGCCATTTTCATGCGAGGACGGATGCTTGTGACGCGCGGCTGGGCTAGACTGCCTGCACCGCATTGTCCCGAGCGAGTTCCGTGAACGACACGCCCAACTTCCACCCGACGAAGCGGGAATCGGCGGCTTCCAGCGCGCCGACGCCGTTGTTCGGCAGTGCGGCCGACAGCTTCGTGCAGCAGCTGCGTCTGGCGTCGCAGGCCCATCGCGCCGGCCGGCTCGACGAGGCGATCGCATCCTACCTGCGCCTGCTCTCGGTGCGCCCTGATCACGCCGAGCTGCACAACAATCTCGGCGTCGCGCTGCGCCTCGCGGGCAAGCTCGAAGCCTCGGTGTCGCATCATCGCCTGTCGCTGGCGGCCGATCCCGCCAACCCCGCCCTGCATTCCAACCTCGGCAATGCGCTTCGCGCCGCGCACCAGTTCGACGAGGCGGTGAAGCATCACTACCAGTCGATCGCGCTCAGCCGCGACTACGCCGAAGGTTTCTTCAATCTGGCGCTTTGCCTGCGCGATCTCGGCCGCCTCGACGAGGCCATCGGCTGCTTCAGCCGTGCGCTGACCCTCAATCCCGACGGCCGCCGGATGAGGGTTGAATTCGCCCTCGCGCTGCTGATGCGCGGCGACCTGGCGGAGGGGTTCGCGGCATACGAGACGCGCAAGCGCCTGCCCGAGACGCCGGCGCCCGAGTTCGCGCAGCCGGCCTGGGACGGCGGGCCGCTCGAGGGCAAGCGCATCCTGCTCTATCCCGAGCAGGGCCTGAGCGACGCGCTGCTGTTCGTCCGCTTCGCCCGCGACCTGAAGCGGCGCGGCGCCACGGTCGTCGTGCTCTGCCAGGCGCTGCTGAAGGAATTGCTGCGCGCCGTCGACTATGTCGACGAGGTCGTGGCCGAGGGCGAGAAGCTGCCGGCGTTCGATGTCCATGCCTCGATGGTGTCGCTGCCGTATCTCTGCAGGCCCGATTTCGCGACCTTGCCGGGCGCGCCGCCCTATCTTCGTCCGCCGGAGGAAAGCCGCATCAAGCTCGGTCACCTCGACGCGGCGAAACTGCGCATCGGCATCTACTGGGCGGCGATGCCCGGCCAGGCACAGGACCGGCAGCGCTCGGTCCCGTTCGAGCTTTTCCTGGCGCTATCGGGCGATCCGGAATTGCTGATCTTCAGCCTGCAGGGCGGCGTCCACCAGAAGGACATCCAGACCTTCGGCGCGAGCGGGCTGGTGCACGATGTCGGCCGCGGCATCTTCGATTTCGCCGAGGCCGCGACCGCGCTCTCCCAACTCGACCTGCTGATCTCGATCGACGCGCCGGTCGCGCACCTCGCCGCGGCGATGGGTGTGAAGACCTGGGTGCTGCTTCCCGCGACCGCCGACTGGCGCTGGCAGCTCGGCGGCGCCGACGCCCCCTGGTATCCCTCGGCGCGCCTCTTCAAGCAGACGGTCGGCGGAAGCTGGAACGATGTCTTCGCCCATGTGCGGCGCGAACTCGACGGCTTGAAGAAGGTGGTCGCTTAGAGCGTTAGCCGCCGCAGCGCTTCGGCATCGTCGACATCGTCGAGCGTGTCGGCCAATGCCGTCGTGACGTGCGAGGGAATGCTGGCCAGCGTGTCGGCCAGCACCGTTGGCGTCGACCAGAGCACCTTGTCGAACAGCGTGCAGGGCAGGGGCCGCAAGCGCTTCGCGCCGACCAGCCAGAAGCCACCGTCGCGTGCCGGCCCGAAGACGAGATCGTGCCGGCCCAACAGATCGAAGGCGCGTGCGATGTGATATGGGCGCATCGCCGGGATATCGCTGCCGACCAGCACGACGGGGCCCGGCGGCAAGGTCTCGAAAGGCTGTTTCATGCGCCGGCCGAGATCGCCCTCGCGCTGCGGCCGTCGGCGCGACATCGGCACGAGGCGCCAGGCGGGGTGGGTGAGTCCGCTGTTGGGCGTGACGAACAGCCAGACCGTCCAGCGCGGGTCGCGCGCCATACGCTCGATCTGCGCAGAGAGAATCCGGCGATAGAAACGGGCCGCTTCCCCCAGGCCGATCTCCGCCCCGAGGCGGCGCTTCACGCGACCGGTCTGAGGCGCGCGCGCGAAGATGACGAGGTGGCGCTTCGTCACCCGTACAGTCTCCGCAGGAAGTGGGGCGAGGCGCCGGCAAAGTAGAGGGCGAGGCAGCTCAGGTTCCGCAGCGGGCGAGCGACCCAGCCGTCGCGCTGGTAACGTGCGGCGGAAGTGAGCGCGTCGGCGTCGAGAGCCACCAGATCGCCGCGGCCGATGCGGCGCATGAGGTCGACGTCTTCCATCAGCGGCAGGGGGCGGAATCCTCCAAGACGTTCGTAGCGAGCACGCGCGATCAGCAAGCCCTGGTCGCCGTAGGGCAGGCCGAATATCCGACAGCGCCAGGTGGCGAGGCGCTCGACCCGTCGCGCGCGCGGGTCGGCACTGTCGAAGCGCAGCCGGAAGTAACCAGCCTTGTCGTCGTTGGCGCCGGAAGAAACGAAGCGCGCGATGATCGCGCCGGCGCTGGGCCCCAGTCGCGTGTCGGCATGGAGAAACAGAAGCCACGGCGCATCGCCCGCCGCGGCGCCGACGCCCAGTTGTCCGCCGCGCCCCGGTGGTGCGGTCACGATCCGGGCGCCGGCTTCGCGCGCGATCGCCACCGTATCGTCGCCGGAACCGCCGTCGCAGACGGTCGTCGAGATCGCGAAGCCGGGAGGAGCGGGAAGCGCCGCCAGGGTCCGGCCGAGCGTGCGACCAGCGTTCAGTGTCGGGATGACGATGTCGAGTGTCGTCGTCACGCGCTGCAGGCAGCTCCGCCCAGCACGCAGAACTTGGCGCAATGGGGATGGTTCAGGCGCACCGCACCGACACTCTCCGCCAGCGTCTCGCCCATCTCGAACTGCGGATCGTAGGGCAGCAAGGTGCAGGCGACGACAGCGGGACGTTCGGCGCCCTTGCGCTTCATCACCATGCGCGCCGAGGCGCACATCACGCTGTCGGGCGACTTCTTCAGGATGCCCCAGCAGGCCGTCGTGATCTCGGGCACGTCGACGGTCGGGTCCATCTCCGGGAACAGGACCAGGGTCGCGGGATCGAGCGCATCGATGGGAACGCCCAGCCGCGCAAACAGGCGCGCATAGCCCGCTCGAACCTCCTCGTCGGTCTCATTCGAGAAGTGGCGGCCGGCGACGTGGACGTCGAAGCCCGCCTCGGCGAGCCAGACCAGCCCGTCGATCGTCGGCTTCCAGCTTCGGAGGCCGCGCTCTTCTTCGTGCAGGTCTCTCTCATGGTGGTCGACCGAGACGCGGATCGTGAGATTGTCCCTTCCGTGGCGCACCAGCAGGTCGAGCAGGGCAGGCTTCATTTTGTGCATCGGCTGCATGGCGTTGGTCAGCACCATGGCTTTCAGGCCGCGCCCCAACACGTCGTCGAGCATCGCCGGCAGGTCGGGATTCATGAAGGGCTCGCCCCCCGTGAAGCCGATCAGCTTCGTGGCGTGGCCGTCGCGCTCGATCTCGTCGAGATAGCCGGCGACCTCCGCCGCCTTCAGGTAGACCAGCCGGTCGTTGCGCGGCGAGGATTCGATGTAGCAGTTCCGGCAGGTGAGGTTGCACAGCGTGCCCGTGTTGAACCACAGCGTCTCCAGCGCCTTCAACTCGACATGCGCCCGCGTCTCGCCCTTGGCCGTGATCCAGGCATCCTTGAATTTCGCGGGGTCGAGCAGGACCGGCAGCATCGATTGAAACCTGTACGCACGTTGACGGCGAAGCCTAGCACAGTTCGTGCAATGGAAGGCGGGTTCCGGGCGGTAACTCGATCACATGTGCGCGTCTCGACCGTGCGGTGAAGCTTCGCTACGGTCGCTCAACACAAGGGGAATCGAATGCTCGACGACAAGGCGCTTGCCACCATCTTCCGCGAGGCCCGCACGCACAATGGCTGGCTGGACAAGCCGGTGACCGACAAGCAGCTCCACGAAATCTACGACCTCATGAAATGGGGTCCGACCTCGGCCAACTGCCAGCCCGCGCGAATCGTCTTCGTGCGCACCAAGGAGGGCAAGGAGAAGCTCAAGCCGGCGCTGAGCGCAGGCAATACCGAGAAGACGATGACGGCGCCTGTGACGGCGATCCTCGCCTACGACCCGGAATTCTTCGAGCACCTGCCGCGGATGTTCCCGCACGACCAGACGGCGATCCACTGGTTCAAGGGCAAGCCGTCGGCCGAGCCGACCGCCTTCCGCAACGGCACCTTGCAGGGCGCCTACCTGATCGTCGCCGCGCGGGCGCTCGGCCTCGATTGCGGGGCCATGAGCGGCTTCGACAACGCCAAGGTCGACGCGGCCTTCTTCCCCGACGGCAAGTTCAAGACGAACTTCCTGTGCAACATCGGCTACGGCGATCACGGCAAGGTGTTCGCGCGCAGCCCGCGCTTCGGGTTCGACGAGGTCTGCGCGCTCGCCTGAGCGCGTTCAGAGCCCGAAGAAAGCGCCGATCTTCTTCCAGGGCAGCGGCAGCAGCGAGATCAGTGCCGCCAGCCCGAAGCCCAGGATGACGGCGCCCGAGCCGCGGTTCAGCCACAGCAGGCCGGTGCCGGTGAAGCGCGCGCGCAGCGACACCGACGCGGTGCAGATGATCGTCCACCAGGCGAGCGCGCCGCAGAACACCGACGCGACCAGCAGGGTGGCGTCGGGGAGGCTGGCGCCGACACCGGCCAGGTTGCGGCCGGCGAAGGCCGCGCCGAAGGCCATCACGGTGAGCGGATTGAACACCGTGATGAAGAAGCTCGAACTGGCATAGTGGAAGTGCGTCGAGAACGTGTGCTCGCGATCGTCGGCGACGGGATCGCCGACGTTGCGCGGGCGATGACGCATCGTGGTCCAGCCCATGATCACCAGCACGAGCCCGCCGATGCCGAGCAGCCAGGCTTCGCGTTCGATCACGAACTTCTGCACGAACGAGAGGCCAAACGCGGCCACGGCGCCGAACACCGCGTCGCCCAGCGCCGCACCGATGCCCGTCATGTAGCCCGCCATGGCGCCGACGGTGATCGAGCGGCGGATGCAGAGCGCGGCGGCCGGTCCCACGGGAACGGCGATGAGGAAGCCGATGGCCGCGCCCTCGATGGCGAGCGCGATGGGATTGAAGGCGAAGCCAGGCACGTTCATTGGGGCACGGTCATCGCGCGCCTATAGCCTCTCGGCCCTGAAGACGCGCGGCGGCGCGACCAGCCGGTCCTGCGCTGCCACGAGCTGCAGTTCGCGCTCGCCCATCGCCTGCGTGGCTTCGAGAACCGCGAAAATCGACGAGGCGGCCTTGCCCAGCGCCTCGGGGATCTCGTCGCCCGAAATCCAGTGAGCGGTGAAGAGGGCTGCGACAGCGTCGCCGGTGCCGTTGGGCGCGATGGGGAAACCGATCATCGGTGTCTCAATGCGCCAGGCCGCCTCGTGGGTCACGGCGACCATTTCGATCGTGTCGCCAGGCGCATCGGCGCGGCGCAGGCTGGTGATCAGGGCAAGCCGCGGTCCCTGGAGCAGCAGGCGCGCCGCCGCCAGCGCCTCGTCGAGGGTCGACACCTTGCGGCCGGTCAGCAGCTCCAGCTCGAAATGATTCGGCGTGACGAGGTCCGCCGCCGGGATGGCGCGTTCGCGAAAGAAGGCCTCGATGCCCGGCTTCACGTAGACGCCGGTGTCGATGTCGCCCAGCACAGGATCGCAGCACCAGACGGCCCTCGGGTTGGCGGCTCGCACGCGGCCTGCGGTATCGAGGACGACGTCGGCCAGCGCCGCGTCGCCGACATAGCCGGTCAGCAGACCGTCGCAGCGCGAGAACAGGCCCAGCGCCTCGATGCCCTGGACGATCTCGCCCACCTGTTCGGCCGAGGCGGCGCGGCCGCGCCAGGCGCCATAGCCCGTGTGGTTCGAGAATTCGACCGTGTTCACCGCCCAGACCTCGTGGCCCAATCGTTGCAGGGGAAAAGTTGCCGCACGATTGCCGACGTAGCCGTAGGCGACATGGCTCTGGAGGGACAGGAAGCGCATGGCCGCCTCCACCTTGCCACAAGGACGACCGTCATTATAGTCCGCCGCGTTTTCGGGGAGACCTTCAGATGTCGATGACCGTCCGTCCGCGCCGCAGCGTTCTCTACATGCCGGGTGCCAACACGCGCGCGCTGGAGAAGGCACGGACCCTGCCGGCCGATGCGCTGATCTTCGATCTCGAGGACGCGGTCGCGCCCGATGCCAAGGAAACCGCCCGCGCCAACGTCGTCGCGGCGGCGCAGAGCAGAGGCTACGGCAAGCGCGAGATCGCGATCCGCTGCAACGGTCTCGGCACGCCTTGGGGCAAGGCCGACATTGCCGCGATCGCGAAGTCGGGCGCGGACGCCGTGGTGGTCCCGAAGGTCGAGAGCGCGGCCGAGGTGGCGAGCGTCGTGGGCCTGCTCGATGCCGCCGGCGCGCCCGCGTCGATGGCGGTCTGGGCGATGATGGAGACGCCCAGGGGCATCCTGCGCGCCGAAGAAGTCGCGGGTTCGCATCCGCGGCTCACTTTGTTCATCATGGGCACCAACGATCTGGTGAAGGACATGCGGGCGCGCCATACGCCGATGCGCCTGCCGATGGTGACGGCGCTGGGGCTCGGCATGCTCGCGGCCCGCGCCCACGGCCTCACCATCCTCGATGGCGTCTACAACGACATCCAGGACGCCGAAGGTTTCCGCACCGTCTGCCAGCAGGGTCTGGAAATGGGCTTCGACGGCAAGACGCTGATCCACCCCAGCCAGGTCGAGCCCTGTAACGAGGTCTTCGCGCCGTCGGCCGCCGAATTGGAGATGGCCGGCAAGATCGTGACCGCCTTCAAGGCCGCGCAGGCCGAGGGCAAGGGTGTCGTCACCGTCGACGGACGCATGATCGAGAACCTTCACGTCGAGCAGGCCGAGCGTGCCCTGGCGCTGGCCTCTGCGATCAAGGAACTGCAGGCGGGCACATGAACAAGACCAGCAACGGCAATTTCTTCGAGGATTTCCGGGTCGGGCAGGAATTCCGCCATGCCACCCCGCGCACGCTGACGGAGGCCGATGCGGCACTGAACATCGCGCTCTACGGATCGCGCTTCGCCATCAATTCGTCGGACGTATTCGCGCAGGGGATCGGCCTGCCGCGCGCCCCGCTCGACGACCTTCTCGTCTTCCATGTCGTCATCGGCAAGACGGTGCCGGACATCTCGCTGAACGCCGTCGCCAATCTCGGCTATGCCGAATTCCGCTGGGGGGTGCCGGTCTATCCCGGCGACACGCTGTCGGCGCATTCGACGGTGCTGGGCCTGCGCGAGAATTCCAACAAGGCGAGCGGCGTCGTCTGGGTGCGCTCCACCGGCGTCAACCAACGCGGCGAGATGGTGCTCGACTATGTGCGCTGGGTGATGGTGCACAAGCGCGATCCGCAGGCACCGGTCCAGCCCACTGTCGTGCCGACGACCGCGCCGGCGGTGAAGCCGGAGGATCTCGTCGTGCCGGCCGGTCTCTCCATTGCCGGCTACGACGATGGCGCCGCCGGTTCGTCGCATCGCTGGGAGGACTATGCGCCGGGCGAGCGGATCGATCATGTGAGCGGCATCACGCTCGAAGACTCCGACCACATGTTCTCGACGCGGCTCTACCAGAACACCGCGCGCGTCCATTTCGACGCCTTCGCCGGGAAGAACACGCGCTTCGGCCGGCGCCTGGCCTATGGCGGCCACGTGATTTCGCTGATGCGGGCGCTGTCGTTCAACGGGCTGGCCAACGGCTTCCGGGTCGCCGCCTTCAACGCCGGCAGCCATGTCGGCCCGACCTTCGGCGGTGACACCATCTATGCCTGGTCGGAGGTGCTCGAGACCGCGCCGCTGCCGGGTCGCCTGGATGTCGGTGCTTTGCGAATGAGAAGCATTGCCGCGAAGGATTGCCCGTGCAGCGAATGGCCGGGCAAGGGTGCGGACGGCAAGTATCATCCCGCGGTCGTGCTCGATCTCGACTACTGGGTGCTCATGCCCAGGCGCCTTGCGTAGAGGCCCCGCTCGGTAGGCGGATTTCCGCTTGAAAATCCGGGGCTTACCGCACGTGCGACGCCGACATTCGTTGACTTGATGCGGCTGCACGCTACATACAGCACCAGCCGATATCGGCATTTTGAGGTCTTTACGGATGAGCGTTGCCAACCGGCCGGTGCATCGGCCGCTTTCTCCGCATCTGCAGGTCTATCGCCCGCAGCTCACCTCGGTCCTTTCGATCCTGCACCGCGCTACCGGCATTGCTTTGTCGGTGGGCGCGCTCTACCTCGCGACCTGGGTCGTGTTCGCTGCGGCGAGCGCTCCAACCTACGCGATGTTCCAGAGCTTCAACGGATCGATCGTCGGCCGCTTCGTGCTGGGAGGTTGGCTGTTCTGCCTGTTCTTCCACCTGTTCAACGGCATCCGGCATCTTTTCTGGGACATGGGCTACGGCTTCGAGATCAAGGACGCCTATCGCAGCGGCTGGATCGTGGTTGCGGTGTCCCTCGTGGCGACGGCCGCCTCGTGGATCGTCGGCCTGCGGCTGATCTGAGGAGCATCCCATGAACAGCGACCTCAGAAGTCACCTCAGCCGCGCGCGCGGCCTCGGCTCCGCCAAGAGCGGCGTTCATCACTTTTGGGTGCAGCGCCTCACCGCCGTCGCGCTGATCCCGCTGGTCGTCTGGTTCGCCGTCTCGCTGGTGATGCTGAGCGGCGCCGACTACAGCATGGTCCGGGCCTGGATGGGCTCGCCGTTCGTGATGGTGCTGCTGATCCTCACCATCGTCATCGGCCTTCATCACGCACAGCTCGGCATCCAGGTCGTGATCGAGGACTACATCCACAGCGACGGCGCCAAGCTGGCGATGATCGTCGGGGTCAAGTTCATTGCAGTGTTCTTCGGGTTGGCTGCAGCGGTCGCCATCCTGCGTATCGGATTCGGAGGCTAAGTCATGGCCGAGGCGAGCAACGGCAAGGGCAATCCGCCCGTCGCTGGGATCATCAGTATCGGCAACACCGCCTACAAGGTGATCGATCACGAATACGACGTGGTCATCGTCGGCGCCGGCGGCGCGGGCCTGCGTGCGACCTTCGGCATGGCCAACAAGGGCTTCAAGACCGCCTGCATCACCAAGGTGTTCCCGACCCGCAGCCACACCGTGGCGGCGCAGGGCGGCATCTCGGCGGCGCTGGGCAACATGGGTCCGGACGACTGGCGCTGGCACATGTACGACACGGTCAAGGGCTCCGACTGGCTCGGCGACCAGGACGCGATCGAATACATGTGCCGCGACGGCATCGGCGCGATCATCGAGCTCGAGCATTACGGCGTGCCGTTCAGCCGCACGCCCGAGGGCAAGATCTACCAGCGCCCGTTCGGCGGCATGACCACGGAATACGGCAAGGGCATCGCCCAGCGCACCTGCGCGGCGGCCGACCGTACCGGCCACGCGATCCTGCACACGCTCTACCAGCAGTCGCTGCGGAACCACGCCGAGTTCTTCATCGAGTATTTCGCCCTCGACCTGATCATGGACGAAGGCGTCTGCCGCGGCGTCATGGCCTGGAACCTCGACGACGGCACCATCCATCGCTTCCGCGCCCACAAGGTGGTGCTGGCGACCGGCGGTTACGGCCGCGTCTACCAGACGGCGACCTCGGCCCACACCTGCACCGGTGACGGCGGCGCCATGGCGCTGCGCGCCGGCCTGCCGCTGCAGGACCTCGAGTTCGTGCAGTTCCATCCGACCGGCGTCTACGGCGCGGGTTGCCTCATCACCGAGGGCGTGCGCGGCGAAGGCGGCTACGTCACCAACTCGGAAGGCGAGCGCTTCATGGAGCGCTATGCCCCGTCGGCCAAGGACCTCGCCTCGCGCGACGTCGTCAGCCGCTCGATGACCGTCGAGATCCGTGAAGGCCGCGGCTGCGGCCCGAACAAGGATTACATCGAGCTGCACGTCGAGCATCTCGACCCGAAGATCATCCACGAGCGCCTGCCGGGCATCGCCGAGACCGCGCGCATCTTCGCCGGCGTCGACGTGACCCGCCAGCCGATCCCCATCCTGCCGACCTGCCACTACAACATGGGCGGCATCCCGGCGAACTATCACTGCGAAGTCATGACGGTGAAGAACGGCGATCCCAACACCGTCGTCCCCGGCCTGATGGCGCTGGGCGAGGCCGCATCGATCGGCGTCCACGGCGCCAACCGTCTCGGCTCCAACTCCCTGCTCGAACTGGTCGTGTTTGGCCGCTCCGCAGCCAACCGCGTGGCCGAGCAGATGACACCCGGCCAGCCGCACAAGGACATGCCGCGCGCCGGCGAGGAGGCGATTGCCCGCCTCGACAAGGCGCGGCACGCCAACGGCGGCACGCCGACCGCGCAGCTTCGCGCCACCATGCAGAAGACCATGCAGAACGACTGCGCGGTGTTCCGCACGACCAAGACCCTGAACGAGGGTTGCGAGAACATGGACAAGGTGTTCGCCGGCAAGGACGACATCAAGGTCAAGGATCGCTCGATGATCTGGAACTCCGACCTCATGGAGACGCTGGAGTTCGAGAACCTGATCCTCCAGGCGCAGGGCACGATCCGCTCGGCCGCCAACCGCAAGGAAAGCCGCGGCGCGCATGCGCAGGAGGACTTCCCGGACCGCAACGACAAGGAATGGCTGAAGCACACGGTCGTCTGGGTCGACGAGCAGACCGGCAAGACCAGGATCGACTACCGCCCGGTCAACCTGCAGCCGATGAGCAACGACGTTCAGTCGTTCCCGCCCAAGGCCCGCGTGTACTGAGTTCGAGAGGAAGACATGGCCGAGTTCGCTCTCCCCGCCAATTCCAAGATCGGAGTCGGCGAGACCTACAAGGCACCCGCGGGCGCCAAGAACATCAAGAAGTTCAAGGTCTACCGCTGGACCCCGGAAGACGGAAAGAACCCGTCGGTCGACACCTATGAAGTCGACATGGACACCTGCGGTCCGATGGTTCTCGACGCGCTGATCAAGATCAAGAACGAGATCGACAGTTCGCTGACCTTCCGCCGGTCCTGCCGCGAAGGCGTGTGCGGCTCGTGCGCGATGAACATCGACGGCACCAATACGCTCGCCTGCACCAAGTTCATCGACGAGGTGAAGGGCGACATCAAGATCTACCCGCTGCCGCACATGCCGGTGGTGCGCGACCTGGTGCCCGACCTCAACGTGCCCTACGCCCAGCTCACCTCGATCGAGCCGTGGCTGAAGTCCTCGACCCAGCCGCCGACGCGCGAGCGCCTGCAGTCGCCGGAGGAGCGCGCCAAGCTCGACGGCCTGTGGGAGTGCATCCTGTGCTTCTGCTGCTCGACCTCGTGCCCCAGCTACTGGTGGAACGGCGAGCGCTACCTGGGACCGGCCATCCTGCTGCAGGCCTACCGCTGGATCGCCGACAGCCGCGACGAAGCCAAGGGCGAGCGCCTCGACAATCTCGAGGATCCGTTCCGGCTCTATCGCTGCCACACGATCATGAACTGCACCAAGACCTGCCCCAAGAGCCTGAACCCGGCCAAGGCGATCGCCGAGATCAAGAAGCTGATGGTCGAACGCACCATCTGAGCGGCTCGTAATTTGCTATGCTGAAGCCCACTGGGACAGATCAGGGGCTTCATCAATGACACTCAAATCCATCGCCGTCGCAGCCGTATTGTCGGGTGTGGCGCTGGCCGCCGGGCCGGCTTCGGCCGGCCAGACCTTCGACGCGATCAAGGCCAAGGGCTTCGTCCAGTGCGCGGTGAACACCGGCCTGGCGGGCTTCTCCTTCGCCGACAGCCAGGGCAAGTGGACCGGGCTCGACGTCGATCTCTGCAAGGCCATCGCCGTCGCGATGTTCGGCGACGCCGAGAAGGTGAAGTTCACCCCGACCACCGCCCAGCAGCGCTTCGTCGCGCTTCAGTCTGGCGAGGTCGACGTCATCACCCGCAACGCCACCCAGACGCTGCTGCGCGACACCTCGCTCGGCTTCAACATCGCCGGCGTCAACTTCTACGACGGCCAGGGCTTCATCGTGCCGGCCAAGAGCAACATCAAGGGCGCCAAGGAGCTGAACGGCGCCACGATCTGCGTCCAGCCGGGCACCACGACCGAGCTCAACCTCGCGGACTATTTCCGCGCCAACAAGATGACCTTCAAGCCGGTGCTGATCGAGAAGCTCGACGAGCTGCTGCAGGCCTATGCCGCCGGTCGCTGCGACGCCTACACGACCGATGCGTCCGGCCTCGCCGCGGTGCGCGCCGGCCAGCTCGCCGGCAAGGGCGAGCATGTGATCCTGCCCGAGCGCATCTCCAAGGAGCCGCTGGGCCCGATCGTGCGCCATGGCGACGACCAGTGGTTCGACCTCGTGAAGTGGACCCTGATGGGCATGATCGAGGCCGAGGAGATGGGCATCACGTCGAAGAACGTCGACGAGAAGCTGAAGAGCGAGGATCCCGCCGTGAAGCGCTTCCTCGGCGTCACGCCGGGCTTCGGCAAGGCCGTCGGCGTCGACGAGAAGTGGATGTACAACGTCATCAAGCAGGTCGGTAACTACGGCGAGAGCTACGACCGCCATGTCGGCCCGGCCACGCCGCTCAAGCTCGAGCGCGGCCAGAACGCGCTGTGGACCAACGGCGGCCTGATGTACGCGATCCCATTCCGCTGATGTTTTTTCCTCCCCATTCAAATGGGGAGGTGCCCCGAAGGGGCGGAGGGGGCATGACCCCATCGCCCTCGTAAGACGAGGGCACTTCCCCTTTGCGGAGTCCGCAAAGGGGAAGAGTCCGAAAGCTCAATCCTCGCGATCGAATCGCATCTTCTTGATGCGGCCGGTCGAGACTTCGAGCGCGACGATTTTGCCCGCGCGGTCGCGGACGAGATGGGCGAGCTGGGTCGCCTTGATCCAGCTGCCCGGCGACTCGATCTCGACCGTGTCGGCGTCGAGGCCGCGCACGATCCACGGTGCGCCGCCCGAGATCAACGGTCCGCCGACCTCCATCTTCCAGTCCTTGCCGTCGCGGCTGGTGCGCCAGACGGCGGCGCAGTCGGACGAGACGTAGGTGCCGGCGAGGTCGGCCGGCACGGCGGCGCGCCTCGACAGCCTGGAGAAGGTGAGGATGCGACCGGCGCCGAGATCGACCTTCAGCGTCCCCTTGGGTCCGGGCTTCAGCGCGAACTCGTAGGATCCGCGCTCCGCGGCCAGCCAGCCGCTGGCGCGGCGGCCCAGCGCGAAGGGCATGCCGTTCTGCGTTACGATGGCCTCGCCGTTGCGCCACACCAGGTCGAACATCGATAGCTCTGCGGCGTTGAACCAGGTCCCGCCGATCGGCTTGATCTCGGCCTGCGTAACCGGTGGCAGGGCAGGCTTCATCCTGCTGTTTCCGTCGAGAGCGAGCGCGGCAATGGCGCGGGCGCGCCGCCACGGATCGATGCTGCCCAGGTTGGCGATCACCACGACGGTGAGGTCGGCCTTCGGCACGCGCAGAAACTCGGTGCGGAAGCCCGGCCACAGGCCGCCATGGCCGACGGTCTGCAAGCCGCGCAGTTCCTCGACGGCGACACCGCGGCGATAGTTGTTGGCCTTGCCGCCGGTCAGCGGTGCGATGGCGGTGAGCTGCGCGGGGATCGTCTTTCCGAGCGTCGGCTTGTCGAAATGCCGACTCCAGATCAGCAGGTCCTCGACGGTCGAGGTGAGGCCGCCTTCGCCGCCCTGAGGGTAGGCGTGCGCGGCGCGGCGGAAGCCCTGCTCGCGGTCGCCGAGATAGCCGGTGGCGAGGTTCGGGATCACCGCGTCGATCTCGGCCACCAGCGAGGTGTGCGTCATGCCGAGCGGCTTGAAGATGCGCTCGGCGAGCACGTCGCCCAGCTTCTTCTTCGCCAGCTTCTCGATGATCAGGCCGAGCAGCAGGAAGTTGGTATTGCTGTAGAGGAAGCGGCTGCCGGCTGAGAAGTTGAGATGGCGGTTGCGCGTGCAGGCGTCGAACAGGTCCTCGGGCCGGGCCGGCCTGTCGAGACCGTGTCCGCCCAGCCGCAGCAGTTCGAGGAAGTCGGGCAGCCCGCTCGAATTGCGCATCATCTGGTCGATCGTCACCGGCAGCGGCGCCAGCTCGGGCAGGTACTTGTGCGGCGGATCGGAGAGCTTGAGCTTGCCTTCGGCCGCCAGCATCAGCGCCGCCGTCACCGTGAACTGCTTGCTGACCGAGGCGATACGGAAGCGCGTGTCGGGCCGGATCGGGACGCCGAGTTCGATGCTGGCGAGCCCGAAGCCCCGGCAGTAAGCGATCTCGCCACCGCGCATGACGCCGACGACGGCGCCCGGCGAACCGGGCTTGGAGTAGGGAGAGAACAACGCGGCGACGCGACGCTCGAAGACGGCAGATTCAATGGCTTTCGACATGCAGGCCAGTCAATCGAAGCGGCTCGCGCTTGTAAAGGCGAGCCGGTAGTTTCGAGCAAATGACGGAGGAGCGCGCGATGGATCGTCGGTTCGTGAAGGTCGAGAAGGGTCTGGGTCCGCAGGGGCGCATCGCCGTCGTGCGCTTCGATCGCGGCGACAACATCAATGCGCTGAGCCAGCAGGCGATGCGCGAGCTGCGCGACGTGCCGCGCGATTTCGAGGACGACATCGAGACGACGGTGGTGATCCTGACCGGTTCGGCGAAGGCCTTCTCGGCCGGCTTCGACCTGAAGGATCCGGAAGGATGGGCGCGTGCGACCCTGCCGGTCGGCGAGCGCATCCAAAAGCAGCGCATGGGCCCGAAGATGTGCAAGGCCTGGCAGGACATGGACCAGATCACCATCGCGGCGATCGAGGGCCATTGCGTCGGCGGCGGTGCGGCGCTGGTCGTGTCGCTCGACTTCCGCACCTGTGGCCGCTCGGCGCATTTCCGCATCCCCGAGGTCGAGCTCGGCATGAACATGAGCTGGGGCTCGATCCCGCGCATGCTGGCGCTGATGGGACCGGCGCGCACCAAGCAGGCGGTGATCCTGGCGTCCGACCGGATCGGTGCGGCGGAAGCGCTGGACTGGGGTCTCGTCGAGAACGTCGTCGACGATGGACAGGCGCTGGCCGCGTCGATGGCATTCGCCGAGCGCATCGCGCGCCAGCCGCCGATCCCCGTGCGCATGACCAAGAGCACGGTCAACCGCCTCACCCACGCGCTCGACGATCTCGGCAGCCACATGGACGCCGACCAGAACGTGCTGACCGGCCTGACCGAAGACTACAAGGAGGGCACCTCGGCCTTCCGCGAGAAGCGCAAGCCGTCCTTCAAGGGGAAGTAGCTAATCGTCTGTCGTCCTGAGCGCAGCGAAGGACCTGGCGGAGCGACCAAAGTACTACATGGCTGGCGCGAGATCGTTCGCTTCGCTCAGGATGACTGAGTTGAGGAGCGACTGCCTTCGTCGGCAGGCTTCAGAGCTTCCGCGTCGGGAGCTGGTCCACGATCGCCTGACGCGCGGGGTCGTCGAGCATGGCCCAGCGACCGATCTCCTCGATCGTGCGCTTGCAGCCGATGCAGAGGCCGCTCTTCTGGTCGAGCTTGCAGATGCCGATGCAGGGCGACATGACCCGGCGGGTCATCGACGATGCCGACGTGGTCATGGAGGCTTCAGGACTTCTTGCCGAGTTCCGCGAGCTGGTTCTGCAACTCGTCGAGCTTGCGCTTCAGGTCGTCGATCGCGGTGTCGTTGGCCGGCGCTCCCGGCTCGGCTCCCTTCGGCGGCTCGTGGCCGTTGGCCGCGGACGGCACCCCGCCCGTTGCCTGTCCACCTGTTGCCTGTCCACCCGATGCCGGTCCGCCGGGGGCCTGCCCGCCGGGCGCGGTGCCGAACGGATTGAACATGCGCATGGCGTTCTCGAACATCGCCATGTTCTGCTTGCCCATCGATTCGAACTGCTGGAACGGGTTGAAGCCGAAGGCATTCTGCATGTAGCGGCGCATCTGGTCCTGATTGCGCGCGAACTGCGTCATCGACATTTCGAGATACTGCGGCACCACGCCCTGCAGGCTGTCGCCGTAGAAGGAGATGAGCTGGCGCAGGAACGGGATCGGCAGCAGCGTCTGGCCGCCCTTGCTCTCTTCCTCGAAAATGATCTGCGTCAGGACGGAACGCGTGATCTCGTCGCCGGTCTTGGCGTCGTAGACCACGAAGTCGGTCTTGTCCTTCACCATCTGGGAAAGATGATCGAGCGTCACATAGGCCGATGTCGCGGTATTGTAGAGCCGCCGGTTCGCGTACTTCTTGATCACCACAGGCGCCGCTTTCGGTCCGCCTTCGGGTACTGCCTGATCGGCCATTACGCTTCGCTCCTCTAGCTCCCGCGCGCGGTGAACGCTCGTTTACTGGGATCGGTCACCTTAGCGCCGATGCCGCAGTGCGACAAGGCACGCTTTGCTCATGCGAAAGCAGCGTAACCGCGGCGATGCGTTATAGTGTGCTCATGGCCTCCGAAAACGACAACGCGACGGGCGGTACGACGGGCGATTCCACCGCTGATTTCGACAGGTTGGCGCGCCGCTATCTCGATCTGTGGCAGGCCCAGCTTGCCGGGCTCGCATCGGACCAGGCCGTGACCGAGCAGATCGCCCGTCTCTTCGCGGCCGCGAACACGCAGGTCGCCTCGGCGATGCAGGTCGCCCAAGGAGCTTCTCATGCAGGCACGACTAGGCCCCCGCCCGCTGCCGCTCCATCTGGGAACGGCGCTGATGACTTGGGCGAGCTCCGAAAGCGCGTGGAAGCTCTTGAAGCCCGGCTCGCAGAACTCGAGTCCCGCACGCGAACCTCCTGAATCGCTGGCGGCGCTGCTGCCGGAGATCGGCGCCCTCGAGGCGCAAGCTGGCGCCGGCAAATTCGAAGAGGCGCTGAAGCGCGAGATCCTGCGGCGCATGGAGCGCCTGGCCGACGGCGTCCTCGCCTATCAGCGCAACGAGGTCCACCGCACGCTGGACGAGCCGCCCGCCGTCTGGCGCGAAGGCAATACGCGCCTGCTCGACTACGGTGCCACCCATCGCGCGGCGCGCCGGCGCGGGACGCGCGCGGTGCTGGTCGTGCCGTCGCTGATCAACCGCTGGGAAGTGCTCGACCTCACCGCCGAGAAGAGCCTGCTGCGCGCCATGGCGGCGCAGGGACTGCGGCCCTATCTCGTCGACTGGGGCACGCCCAACGAAGAGGAGCGCGGCTTCGACACCACGGCCTACGTCGCGCGCCTCGAACGGGCCCTGGCGTTCGTTGCCAAACGCGCGCGCCGGGCGCCGGCGGTGCTGGGCTACTGCATGGGCGGCACGCTCACCGTCGCGCTGGCCGCGCGCCGGCCGCGCCGTGTCGCCGGCCTCGCGCTGATGGCGGCGCCGTGGGACTTCCATGCCGACCGCACGGGCCAGGCGTTTCTGCTTTCGACAGGGCCGCTGTTGGCCGAAGTCGCCGACAAGGTCGGCGAACTGCCGGTCGACATCTTGCAGACGCTCTTCTGGTCGCTCGATCCCTGGCTTTCCGTGAAGAAATTCGGCCGGTTCCTGGGCCTCGATCCGAAAGGCGACCACGCCCGGGAATTCGTGCTGCTCGAGGACTGGCTGAACGGCGGCGCGCCGCTGGCTGGTCCGACGGCGCGCGAATGCCTGGTCGGTTGGTACGGCGACAACATCCCGGGCAGTAACAAGTGGGTCGTCGGCGGCCGCCGGATCGTGCCGTCGAAGATCAAGGTGCCGTCGCTGGTCATGATCCCCTCCGGCGATCGCATCGTGCCGCCGCTCTCGGCCGCGGCGCTCGCGGATCCGAAGAAGGGCCTGAAGAACGCGACGCGGATCGACCTGCCGCTCGGCCATATCGGCATGGTGGTGAGCGGCCGCGCGCGGGATCTCTGCTGGACGCCGCTTATCGAGTGGCTGGGCAATCTTCCGACCCGGCGGTCCCGTGTCGTCACCGGCTAGGTCGTTCGACGGGCGCGTGCCGGCGATCTGGGCGGCGCTGCTCACGGTCTCGGTATTCGCCCACGCCCATGTCGAGATCGCGAACGAGACGGCGCGCGGCGTCCGCATGTCCTATGGCACGGCGCTCGCGATCCAGGTGTCCAGCCATCTGGTGGTCGCGGCCCTGCTGCCGGCGATCTACTGGCTGCATCGCCGCTTTCCGATCCCCGCTCGTCCGCGCAACCTCCTGATCCATATCGCGGCGGTCGTGCCGTTCAGCATCGCCCATACGCTGGGCATGGCGGCGCTCAGGCTCCTGTGGTTCGGCGGCATCGTCGGCGAACCGCACAGCTTTCCGCTCACCGCCGACCGGATGCTCTACGAGTTCGCGAAAGATATCGTCGCCTACGGCCTGCTGAGCGCCGGGTCGGTCGCGCTGCGCCACTATCTGACGCGCCCGGTGCCGGCCCCTCCGGCCGCCGAGGTGGCACAGGCTCCTCTGCCCGAACGCTTCGCCGTGCGCCGCAAGGGCCGCGAGATCATGGTCGAGGTCGCCGACATCGACTGGATCGAGGCCTCGGGCAACTACGCCGTGCTGCATGTCGGCGACGAGACCTTCGAGATCCGCTCCTCGCTCACCAGGCTGGAAGGCGAACTCGACCCGAAACGCTTCGTGCGCGTGCACAAATCTCATCTGGTCAACATCGCCCGCGTGGTCGAGGTGACGCCCTGGGTGAACGGCGACTGGCGCATCCGGCTGCAGGGCGGCGCCGAGGTGAACCTCAGCCGCCGTTACCGCCAGCGCTTCGAGGCCCTGGCGCCCGTGAGGGCCTGACGCAGGCAATCGCCTATGGCCTGGGCTCGGCAGCCGGGTGCCGTCGGAACAACAGTGAAGGATCCCTCACTTCGTTCGGGATGACACCTTTTTCTGCATCGGCGCACATCGCAAATCCCACCAAAAGTGTCGTCCCGAGCGCAGCGAGGGATCCTTGATCATATTCGGTAGCCAAAGGCCGACCGGACGTCCCGTAGTGCCTGCCGGTCGTCCCACCCGTCGCGCCGGTCGTCACAAAACGACGAGAAATCAAGGGTTTGCAGGGTAAGTCGCGGCGTCTATCCCTGGAGCCCTGCCATGCCGCCTGCCATCTTCGCCGACCGCCGCGCCGATCTCGACTGGCTTCGCGTCATAGCCTTCGGCCTGCTGATCTTCTATCACGCCGGCATGGCTTGGTCGGGCTGGTCCTGGCACGTCACCAGTCCCGACAGTCTCGAAGGGTTGCGTGAGGCCATGCGGTTCCTGAACCGCTGGCGCATGCCGCTGATCTTCCTGGTGTCGGGTGCAGCCATCCTGCTGGCGCTGGGCGATCGGACCCCGGGCGCCTTCGTGCGCGACCGGCTGAAGCGCCTCTTGCTGCCGCTGGCTTTCGGCATGGTCGTGATCGTGCCGCCGCAGGTCTACCTCGAGCGGCTCTACACGGGTCAGTTCACCGGCTCGTTCCTGCAGTGGCTGCCGCACGCCTTCGACGGCGTCTACCCCAAGGGCAACACGAGCTGGCACCATCTCTGGTTCGTGGCCTACGTCCTCGTGCTGACGCTGGTGCTGCTGCCGGTATTCCTGTGGGCGCGGTCCGGGCGGGGCAGCGCCGCCGTGACGAAGGCCGGCGCGATCGCGGCGCGTTATGGCCTGCAGTGGCTGACGGTTCTGCCGCTGGCCGCCTCGACGCTCTGGCTGGTGCCGGTCTCGTGGAACATCAACGGCCTGGTGGGCGACTGGAACGGGCTCGTTTCCTACGGTGCGCTGCTGCTCTACGGCGCCTTTCTCTTCGGATCGCCCGATCTTCTAAGCGCCCTGCAGCGGCAACGTTTCGTTTCGCTGCTCGTCGGGATCGCGGCCTACGCATGCCTCTACTTCGGCTACTTCGAGGGCACGGTGCGGGCGGTGATCGAGCCGCAGGCCCGGCCGGTCTTCGCCTTGCTGTCCGGCATCAACGTCATGGCCTGGCTGTTCGCCATCGTGGGGTTCGCGCACCGCCATCTGACACGGAGGCCGGCCTTCCTCGCGAAGGCGACCGAGGCGGTCTATCCGTTCTACCTGATCCACCAGACGGTTACCGTCGTGACGGTCTACTGGCTCCTGAAGGCCGGCGCGCCGCCGCTCCCCGGTTTCATGGCGGCTGTCGTCGCGACCTTCGCGGGGACCTGGGCGATTTACGCAGGGCTAGTGCGTCCGTGGCCCTGGATCCGGCCACTGTTCGGAATGAAGGCGATCGGCACGGCGGCTCGGCGGTCCTTGCCCCGCCGCGCGGCAGGCCTATAAATATCCGCGAGGGCGGCCTGCCAAGGAGGATTTCAATGACGGACATCGTTATCGCGAGTGCTGCGCGCACGCCAATCGGCTCGTTCAACGGTGCGTTCGGCTCGGTGCCGGCGCACGATCTCGGCAAGGTCGCCATCAAGGGGGCGCTCGAGCGCGCCAAGGTGAAGCCCGAGGAAGTCGACGAAGTCATCATGGGCCAGATCCTGACCGGCGGTCAGGGCCAGAACCCGGCGCGCCAGGCGGCCGTCAGTTCCGGCATCCCGGTCGAGAAGACCGCGCTCGGCATCAACCAGCTCTGCGGCTCGGGCCTGCGCGCCGTCGCCTTCGGCTGGCAGGCAATCCGCAACGGCGACGCCAGCATCATGGTGGTCGGCGGCCAGGAGAGCATGAGCCAGGCGCCGCACGCCGCGCACATGCGCGACGGCACCAAGATGGGCGAGCTCAAGATGGTCGACACCATGCTGAAGGACGGCCTGTGGGATGCGTTCCACGGCTATCACATGGGCAACACCGCCGAGAACGTCGCGCAGAAGTTCCAGATCACGCGCGCCGAGCAGGACACGTTCGCGGCGTCGTCGCAGAACAAGGCCGAGGCGGCGCAGAAGTCCGGTCGCTTCAAGGACGAGATCGTCCCGGTCACGATCAAGACCCGCAAGGGCGACGTCGTCGTCGACACCGACGAGTTCCCGCGTCATGGCACGACGGTCGAGGCGCTGGGCAAGCTGCGTCCGGCCTTCGCCAAGGAAGGCGGCTCGGTCACTGCCGGCAACGCCTCGGGCATCAACGACGGTGCCGCGGCGCTGGTGCTGATGAGCGCCGACGAAGCCAAGAAGCGCGGCGTCACGCCGCTCGCGAAGATCGTGTCGTGGGCGACCACGGGCGTCGATCCGTCGATCATGGGCATCGGCCCGGTCACGGCCTCGCAGGAAGCGCTGAAGAAGGCCGGCTGGACGGTCAAGGATCTCGACCTGGTCGAAGCCAACGAAGCCTTCGCCGCCCAGGCGCTGGCCGTCGGCAAGCAGCTCGGCCTCGACGACAGCAAGCTCAACGTCAACGGCGGCGCGATCGCGCTCGGCCATCCGATCGGCGCCTCGGGCGCGCGCGTGCTGACGACGCTGCTCTATGAAATGCAGAAGCGCGACGCCAAGAAGGGCCTCGCCACGCTGTGCATCGGCGGCGGCATGGGCATCGCCATGTGCGTCCAGCGCGACTGAGCCTGCGCCTGCGCTTCGAAACTCAAACGCCCGAGGGAGAGATCCTTCGGGCGTTTTGCTGTTCAGGGATTGTAGTAGGTGCCGACCTGCGTGCCCTTGCGGACGAGTTCGCGCCCTTCTTCCTGCGAAAGCCAGGTGAGTTCGGCGTCGGTGGTGCCCTTGGGCTGTGCCAGCAGGAATCGCGTCTCGCCCGGCACGACAGTGATGATCAGCTGGGTGCTCTCGCTGCTGCCGAAGGCGCGCAGGTCGTAGGGATTGGGCGGCAGGTCCAGCCGCATCCAGGTCGACCCCGTCAGCCCGCCGACGGGATGGCGGCTCATGGAAACGAGGATGTTCGGTGCGTCGGCCGGCGCCGCGTCGCGCACGATGTAGAGCGCGGCCATGCCGTCCTTCGCGACCGGGAAGGAGTTCGTGCCGTAGGCCTGGTACCAGGGCGAAGGCGAACTCTGGCAAGCGGACAGGGAAAGCGCCAGCAACGCGGCGCCCAGAAACTTCATCATGCAACGACCTCCGCCGGCAAAGTCCGACGGACGGGCGTGCGGGTCAAGCCCGTGCGGGAATCTGCACCGGCGCCGGCATGGCGCGCAGCCGCGCCAGCGGCGACAGGACAATGACGAGGGTCGACAGCGCGAACGAGACGGCGATCAGCAGCAGGGCCGCGTTCATGCCCGCGTGCGCGGCCACCAGCCCGCCCGCCAGCGCTCCGAGCGGCCGGATACCGTAGATCGCGGTCTGGACCGTGGCGTTGACCCGGCCCATCAGCGACGACGGCGTCACGAGCTGGCGCACCGTCGTCTGGCAGATCAGCCAGAGCATCGGCCCGAAACCCACCAGGAAGTATCCGCCGGCTGCGAGGACGAGACCTTTGCCCGAGGGCGCGGCCAGGAACATCAGCGCCGCAACGATCGATACGGCTGGCCCGAAGATCAGGGTCACGAGAGGTGGCAGGCGGCGCGCCGTGACCGGCGCCACCACGGCGCCGAGGATCAGGCCGGCGCCATAGGCCGATTGGGCGAGGCCCATCTGCGCAGGGTCGAGGCCGAGCGGTCCCAATGCCAGAGGTGCCCAGATTGCCAGCAGGGCGAAGAAGGCGAAGTTCCAGAAGATCGCGCACAGGCTGATGCCGCGCAGCAGGTCGTTGCGGACCACGAACGAGGCGCCGAGGCGGATGGCGTTGGCGAGCGACGCGCGCTCGCCCGCGACGGCGGGTGCGTTTCCCTCCGGCAGGGCGAGCACGCAGGCCAGCGCGAGGCAGGCGCCGAGGGCCGCCAGCGCATAGCCCCAGGTCGGTGACAGATGCTGTGCGAGGAGACCGGCCACGAATGGCGCGGCGAGGCTCACGACGGCGCGTGCGAGTTCGAGGCGCGCGTTCGAGCGGGGCAGGTCGCCCGCCGCCACGAGGCTCGGCAGCAGCGACACCGAGGTCAGGACATAGACCACGGTGCCCGAGGCGCCAGCGATGGCGGCGAGCCCCAGCAGGAAGGCGTAGCCGGTGGCTGCCGCCGCGACGGCGACGATCGATGCGGCGAGCCCCAGCGTCAGGGCCACGATCAGCATGCGGCGGCGCGGCAGCCGGTCGATCCATGCGCCGGCGGGGAGCGAGACCAGCAGCCAGGATGCACTCTGCGCGGCGACGAGAAGGCCGAGCAGGTCCGGACCGGCGCCCAGCACGAGGGTGGCCGTCAGCGGCAGGGTGGCGAGCGCCATCTGGTCGGCGGCGTGGGTCCCGGCGGCGGCGCCGAGCAGGGCTGTGAAAGGTTTCATGCCGCCGTTCTAGGCGCGCGCCGCCGGTCGCCTCTATCCGGCGGCGTCGACCAATTCGGTCATCGTGCCGACACGCATCTGACGCTTGCCGGGGGCGGGGGATAACCGGCTAGAGTGTGTGGGCGTTATCATCAGGGAGGAAAAAATGGCCGGACGGGTAGCAGTCGTGACGGGCGGAACGCGTGGCATCGGTGCCGCCATCTCCCGGATGCTGAAGGACAAGGGCTACAAGGTCGCCGCGACCTATGCCGGCAACGACGAGGCGGCCAACAAGTTCAAGGCGGAGACCGGCATCGACGTCTACAAGTTCGACGTGGGCGACTTCGCCGCCTGCCAGGCGGTGGTCACGCAGATCGAAAAGGATATGGGCCCCGTCGATGTCCTGGTGAACAATGCCGGCATCACCCGCGACTCCACGATGCGCCGCCTGACGCGCGACATGTGGGATGCCGTCATCGACACCAACCTCGGCTCCTGCTTCAACATGAGCAAGGCGGTGTGGGAAGGCATGAACACGCGCGGCTTCGGCCGCATCGTCAACATCGGCTCGATCAACGGCCAGGGCGGCCAGTACGGCCAGGTGAACTATGCCGCCGCCAAGTCGGGCATCCACGGCTTCACCAAGGCGCTGGCCCAGGAAGGCGCGTCGAAGGGCATCACCGTGAACGCCATCGCGCCGGGCTACACCGAGACCGACATGGTCGCGGCCGTGCCGGCCAACGTGCTGGAGAAGATCGTGGCCAAGATACCGGTCGGCCGTCTCGGCAAGGCCGAGGAGATCGGCCGCGGCGTGATGTTCCTGATCGCCGACGATGCCGGCTTCATCACTGGCTCGACCCTGTCGATCAACGGCGGCCAGCATATGTACTGACCAAACGGCGCGAAAACGCCAAGATGGGGCCGGCAGATCGCCGGCCCTTTTCATTCCTGGAGCAAACCAAGCATGGCCAAGCTGACCGAGTACAAGGACATGAACCCGCGGGCCAGGGCGGTGGTCGAGGGAATCGCCAAGGCACGCGGCAGCGATCCGGCCAACATCAACAACGTGTGGAAGGCGCTCGCCCGCCATCCCGACACGATGGAGCGCTTCGCCGCCGAGATGAAGGCGGTGATGGCCCCCGGCGCGCTCGACGGCCTCACCAAGGAGCTGATCTATCTTGCCGTGTCGGTCGCCAACCAGTGCGACTACTGCATCAATTCCCACGGGTACATGGCGCGCCAGAAGGGCATGACCGAGGAGATGTTCGGGGAGTTCATGGCGGTCGTGCTGGCCGCGCAGAAGGGCAACAAGATCGCGACGGCCTATCGTGTGCCGGTCGACGCGGCGTTCGAGGAGAAGTGACGTGAGTGACGGCAAGTCGACGACGTGGGATGCCAACCTCTACCTGAAGTTCGCCGATCATCGCATGCGGCCGGCGCTCGACCTGATGGGCCGGCTCGATCCGGCGAACGGTGCGCGGCCGGGCCACGCGGTTTACGACCTGGGCTGCGGCGCCGGTAACATCTCGCGCATCCTCGCCGAGCGCTTCCCCGAGGCACCGGTGATCGGCATCGACTCGTCGGAAGAGATGCTGGCCAAGGCGCGCAGCCAGACGGTCGATGCGCGCGTCACGTTCCAGAAGGGCGACCTCGCGCATTTCAAGCCCAGCCTGCCGCCGGGCATCCTCTACAGCAACGCGGCCTATCATTGGCTCGACGGCCATATCGACATGTTCCCGGGCCTCCTGAAGCTGCTGCCGTCCGGCGGCCAGCTCGCGATCCAGATGCCACGCAACCACGAGGCGCCCTCGCACGCATCGATGAAGCAGGCGGCCGAGGCCGGTCCGTGGCGCGACAAGCTCGCCGGGGTGCGCCCCATCGCGCCGGTCCTGGAGCCGGCGCGCTACTACGATGCGCTGAAGCCGCTCTGTTCGGACCTCGAAGTCTGGGAGACGATCTACCAGCAGCCGCTCACCGGGAAGGATCCGGTGGCGCAGTACACCTCGTCGACCGGCCTGCGGCCCTATCTCGAATTGCTGCAGGAGCCGGAGCGCACGGATTTCTACAACGCCTATGCGGCGCTGCTGGCGAAGGCCTATCCGACACGTGCCGACGGCATCACGCTGTTTCCCTTCCGCCGCCTCTTCATTGTGGCGCGCCGCGCATGACACTGCGCCGCCTGCTCGGTGTCGCGCTGCTGCTGGTTGCGGTCGCGCGCGTGCCGGCCGTGCAGGCGGCGCCTCAGTCGATGGTGGCCGCGGCTCATCCGCTGGCCGTCGAAGCGGGGGTGGAGATCCTGCGTCGAGGCGGCACTGCCGTCGATGCGGCGATCGCCGTGCAGATGGTGCTGGGCGTCGTTGAGCCGCACGCTTCGGGAATCGGCGGCGGCGGCTTCCTGCTGCACTACGATGGCACAAGCCGCGCGATCACCGTCTATGACGGCCGCGAGACGGCGCCGGCCGGGGCGACGCCCGGCATGTTCCTCGCACCCGACGGCAGGCCGCTCGGCTATCGCGAGGCCGTCGCCTCCGGCATTTCGGTCGGCGTGCCCGGCCTGATGGCCATGCTGGAACTCGCTCACCGGGAGCAGGGCAAGCTTGCGTGGAGCGACTTGTTTCAGCCGGCTATCGCCGCTGCACGCAATGGCTTTCCCGTGTCGCCTCGGCTCGCGGCCTGGCTGCAGCGGATGCCGGCGCTGCGCGATGAGGCGGCGATCCGCGAGACCTACTTCCATGTCGATGGATCGCCGCGCGAGCGGGGCGACCGCATCGTCAATCGGGCGCTCGCCGACACGATGGGGCTGATCGCCTCGCGCGGCGCGAACGTCCTCTACCAGGGCCCGATCGCGGCCGAGATCGTCGGACGCGTGCGCGGTCATCGCCGGCCGGGCACGCTCTCCGCCGCCGATCTGGCGGACTACAAGCCGATCAAGCGCGAGGCCGTCTGCGGGGCCTACCGGGTGTGGACCGTGTGCGGGATGCCGCCGCCCTCGTCGGGCGGCATCGCGGTCCTGCAGGTGCTCGGACTGCTCCAGCCCTTCGATATCCAGCGCGACGCCCCCAACGACCTGCGGGCGGTCCACCTGATCGCCGAGGCGAGCCGGCTGGCTTTCGCCGACCGCGACCGTTACGTCGCCGATCCGGCCTTCGTCGACGTGCCGGTGGCCGGTCTTCTGTCGCCCGGCTATCTCGACGAGCGGCGGAAGTTGATGTCGCCGGACCGCAGCATGGGCAAGGTCGGGCCGGGCGTGCCGCCGGGCTATGTCGAGCGCGGCACCAGCCATATCAGCATCGTCGATCGCTGGGGCAACGCAGTCAGCTTCACCACCACCATCGAGGCGCCGTTCGGCGCTCACATGATGGTGCGCGGCTTCCTGCTGAACAACGAGCTGACCGATTTCTCGCCGCGCCCTGAGCTGGACGGCAAGCCGGTCGCAAACCGCGTGCAGCCCGGCAAACGACCGCGCTCGTCGATGTCGCCGACTTTTGTCCTAGACCGCGACGGCAGGCTGGTGGCGGCGCTGGGCTCGGCCGGCGGCGCCCGGATCATCGGCGACACGCTGCAGACCCTGATCGGACTGCTCGACTGGGACCTTTCGGCCCAGGCTGCGGTCGACCTTTCGCGGGTGGCCAATCTCAACGGCGCGACGGAGCTGGAGGAGGGCACGCCGATCGCCGATCAGGCGGACGCCTTGCGCAAGCTGGGCCATGAAGTACAAGTCCGCCGGCATGAAGGCGGCCTGACGGCCATCCGGCGCACGGGCGACGGATGGGAAGGCGGCGCCGACCCGCGACGCGATGGCGTCGCCCGAGGAGAGTAGAACGTGGCCGTGAAGAAACTCCCCACCGTCATCCTGCGCGCCGGCGAGGATCGCCGCGTCCGCGGCGGTCATCCCTGGGCCTTTTCCAACGAAATCCTGATGGATGCCGACGCCAAGGCGATCCCGGTGGGCAGCCTGGCCACCCTGCGGGCGCCGGGCGGCGAGGCGCTGGGTGTCTGCACGTTCAACCCGCATTCCCTGATTGCCGCGCGCCTTCTCAGCACGAACCCTGAAGCACAGGCCGATGCCCTGTTCTTCGGACGGATTCTGACCCGGGCGGCCGCGCTGCGCGACCGTCTGGTCGGCGTGCCCTATTACCGGCTGATCCATGCCGAGGCCGACGGAATCCCCGGCGTGATCATCGACCGGTTCGGCGATGCCTTCGTGGTGCAGGTAAATACCGCCGGCATGGATGCGCTGACGCCGGTGCTGCTCGAGGCGCTGGAGGCGGAATTCTCGCCCACCACGATCATCCTCAAGAATGATTCGCCGGTGCGCGAGCTCGAGGGTCTCAAGCGCGAAGTGGTGGTGGCCAAGGGCGAGGCCGGCAGCATCGAGCTGATCGAGAACGATGCGCGCTTCGTGGCCGATCTGGCGGAAGGCCAGAAGACCGGCTGGTTCTACGACCAGCGCGACAACCGGCGCTTCATGGCGGGGCTGGCCAAGGACGCGCGCGTTCTCGATGCCTACTGCTACAGCGGCGGCTTCGGCGTGCTGGCCGCGAAGCGCGGCGCGAAGTCGGTCGTGTGTCTCGACCGCTCGCAGCCCGCGCTCAACGCGGCCCAGCGGGCCGCCACCCTGAACGAGGTCGACAAGATCGTGTCGTTCCAGAAGGGCGAGGTGTTCGAGACGCTGGAGAAGGAAAAGCCGCGCAGCTACGAGGTCGTGATCTGCGATCCGCCGGCTTTCGTGAAGAGCCGCAAGGACTTGAAGACCGGGGCCCAAGGGTATCGCAAGCTGGTGCGCCTGGCGGCGCCGCTCGTCACGCGCGGCGGATTCTTTTTCGTGGCTTCGTGCTCGCATCTCGTCGATCCGCCGCTGTTCGCCGAGCAGGTCCGTCGCGGCCTGCGCGACGCCCAGCGCAACGGACGCATCCTGCTGAGCAGCGGCGCGGCGCTCGACCATCCGGTCCATCCGAGCCTGCCGGAAACCGCCTATCTGAAAGCCATGGTGCTTCAACTCGACTGATCGGAGACCTCGGGGGAGGGGAATATGTCGATAAATCGCTTGCTGCTCGCGGTGGCCTTGATGTGCCTGGTCGGCACGGGCTGCTCAATTCCCGACCGCGGAGACGCGGTGCCTCGCGTCGACACGGTGCGGGCCCTGCCGCTCGGTATTCCCAATGCACGCTTCTATGCCGACGGCGATCCCAAGCCGATGGTCGAGGAGGGCCTGCTGTCCGGCCGGCGCGAGGCGGCCGCCCTGCGCGCGCAGGGACCCCTGCCGACGAAAGCGCCGCCCGCTTATTTCCTCGCCGTATCCGGCGGTGGCGACAACGGGGCCTTCGGCGCCGGCCTGCTGAACGGATGGACGGCGGTGGGTACGCGGCCGACGTTCAAGATGGTCACCGGTGTCAGCACCGGCGCGCTGATCGCCCCGTTCGCCTTCCTGGGCTCCGACTACGATGCCCAGCTGCGCGAGGTCTACACGACCATGACGCCGGACAAGGTGTATCGCGTGCGCGGCCTCACCGCAGCGCTGTTCGACGACGCCATGGCCGATACCGGGCCTCTCGCCGAGATCATCGCCAAGTATGCCGACGAGAAGCTGCTGAAGGCGATCGCCGAGGAATACAACAAGGGCCGGCTGCTGATGATCGGCACGACCGATCTCGACGCCCAGCGGCCGGTGATCTGGAACATCGGCGCCATCGCCGCCAGCGGCCATCCGGGATCGCTCGATCTCTTCCGCAAGATCCTGCGCGCCTCGGCTGCCATTCCGGGCGCCTTCCAGCCGGTCCTGATCGACGTCGAACTCGACGGCAAGAAATACCAGGAGCTGCATGTCGATGGCGGCGCCATTGCCCAGCTCTTCCTCTATCCTCCATCCATCGACATGTCCGCGGCCAACGTCAAACGCGAGCGCTACGCCTACATCATCCGCAATGCCCGCCTCGATCCCGACTATGCGATGGCGGAACGCCGGACCATCACCATCGCCGGCCGGGCCATCAGCACGATGCTGGCGGCCAGCGGCGTCAACGACGTGCTCAGGACTTACTTCGTCTCGCAGCGCGACAAGGTCGACTACAACCTTGCCTATATCGGACGCGACTTCGATGCGCCCAAGAAGGGTGAGTTCGACCAGGCCTATATGAACGCGCTCTACGAATACGGCGTACGCGAGATCGTGGAGGGCCGCGCCTGGCACAAGCACCCGCCGGGCCTCGGCTCGCCCGCCGGCGTGCCCGCGCGCTGACTCCGGACCGATGGACGGCTGGCACGACTCGTGCTGACCTGTCCTCGGCTTGAGGAGAGATCGCGTGGACAAGGAAACGATTGAAGCCCTGGCGAAGCGCGCCGGGCTTGCCAGGGCGCTGGCGGACTATCCCGAGGATGTGACGGCTGCCGCGAAGCAGGCGGCCGACGTGGCGCAGAAGATCAAGCGCCCTGCCGATCCGACGGCCGAACCATGGCCGCCGATGAAGGCGGGGACCACGCTATGAGCGACCTCCACTGGATGACGGCGGCGGCTGCCGCGCGCGCCATCGCGACCCGGGAGCTTTCGCCCGTCGATCTCACCAAGGCGCTGCTCGACCGCATCGAGAAGCTCGACCCGACTCTCAACGCCTTCATTCGCGTCGACGACGAGGCCGCGATGACGGCGGCGAAGGCTGCCGAATCCGAGGCCCGGTCGGGCCGGCTGCGCGGTCCGCTGCACGGCGTGCCCGTCGGCATCAAGGACATCATCAACGTCGCGGGCCTGCCGACGACCTGCCATTCGAAAGTGCTGCAGGACAACATGGCGACCGCCGACGCCGTCTGCGTCGAGAAGCTGCGCGGCGCGGGCGCCATCGTGCTGGGCAAGCTCTCGACGCACGAATTCGCCATCGGTGGGCCGAGCTTCGACCTGCCGTGGCCGCCGGCGCGCAATCCCTGGAACCCCGACCATCATCCCGGCGGCTCTTCCTCCGGCTCGGGCTCGGGCGTCGCCGCCGGCCTGTTCCCGATGGCGCTCGGCACCGATACCGGTGGCAGCGTGCGCAATCCCGCGAGCTGCTGCGGCATCGTCGGCCTCAAGCCGACCTACGGGCTGGTCTCGCGCCGCGGCGTCTTCCCGCTGTCCTTCACGCTCGACCATGTCGGGCCGATGACCCGCACCGTCGCCGACAATGCGCTGATGCTGGAGACGATCGCCGGCCACGATCCGCTCGATCCCGGCAGCGCGACCGCGTCGCAGGGCCACTATGGCGCCGCGCTCGACCGCAGCCTGCGCGGTTTGCGGGTGGGCTTCGTGCGTCATTTCCACGAGATCGACACGCCGGCCGATCCGGAAGTCACCGCGGCGCTGGAGCATGTCGCGCGCAGCCTTCAGCTCGAAGGCGCGGACCTGCGCGACATCAAGCTGCCGACGCTCGTCGAGTTCGGCGCGGTGAATCGCGTGATCCTGCAGAGCGAGGCCTGGTCCATTCACGGCCCATGGCTGAGCGAACGTCCCGGCGACTACGGCCAGCTTTCGCGTCAGCGGCTGATGGCGGGCGCCTTCATGAGCGCGGGCGACTACATGTTGGCAAGCCGCCGCCGTCTGCAGATGATTGCCGAGGTCGAGGCGGCGTTGCGCGAGGTCGACGTGCTGCTCTGCGCCAGCTCGATGGATCCGGCCTGCCGCATCGAGGATACGGCGGAGGTCGCGCGCACCTATCCGCGCCAGGCCCGCACGCCGTTCAACGTCACCGGCCATCCCGCGCTGGCGATGATGGCCGGCCTGTCGAAGGGCGGCCTCCCGGTCTCGGTCCAGTTCGTCGGCCGCTACTTCGACGAGGCGACCGTCTTCCAGGTCGCGCGTGCCTGGGAACGCGCTGCGGGCACGGACAAAAAGCACCCCGCGATCGGGTGAGCGGGGAAATAATTCGTTGAATTAGTTCTTGTCGTCCGAGCGGGCCTTGCCGGTCCGCCCGGCGGGCGCAACATATCCGCCATGACCCAGAAGAAGCTTCGCCTCGGCGCCTTCATGCGCCCCGTCAGCATCCACACCGCCGCGTGGCGCTATCCCGGCGGCACGCCGGACGCGAACTTCAATCTCAAGGCACTGGTGAAGTACGCGCAGACGCTGGAGCGCGGCAAGTTCGACGCCTTCTTCATGGCCGACCACCTGGCCGTGCTGAACATGCCGATGGACGCGCTGAAGCGCAGCGCCACCGTGACCTCGTTCGATCCGCTGACCCTGCTGCCGGCGCTCGCCATGGCGACGAAGCATCTCGGCCTGATCGCCACGGCTTCCAGCACCTTCGAGCCGGCCTATACCATTGCCCGCCGCTTCGCCTCGCTCGACCATATCAGCGAGGGCCGCGCCGGCTGGAACCTCGTGACGACGTCCAATCCCGATGCCGCGCTGAACTTCGGCATGGACGACCAGATGCCCCATGCCGAGCGCTACGCGCGCGCCCGCGAGTTCTTCGACGTGGTGACGGGGCTGTGGGATTCGTGGGCCGACGACGCCTTCGTGCGCGACGTCGAGAACGGCCTCTACTTCGATCCGTCGCGGCTGCATGTGCTCGATCACAAGGGCAAGTACCTGAAGGTGCGTGGACCATTGAACATCGCCCGGCCGGTGCAGGGCTGGCCCGTCATCGTGCAGGCCGGCGCATCCGATGCAGGCCGCCAGCTCGCGGCCGAGACCGCCGAGATGGTGTTCGCTGCGGGCGGTCCAATCCAGGGCGCGCGCGAATTCTATGCCGATGTGAAGGGCCGCGCGGCGAAGGTCGGTCGCAACCCCGATCACATAAAGATCCTGCCCGGTGCCTTCGTGGTGGTGGGTGATTCGCTCGACGAGGCGAAGGAGAAGCGGGCGCGGCTCGACAGCCTCGTGAACTACGACAGCTCGATCGCCGCCGTCTCGATGGCGCTGGGCGTGGATGCCCGCCAGTTCGATCCCGACAAGCCGCTGCCCGACGACATTCCCGAGACCGAAGCCAGCAAGAGCGGCCGCGACCGGGTCATCGAGCTCGGCAAACGCGAGAACCTGACGGTGCGCCAGATCGCCGGGCGCCTGGGCGGCTATGGCGGGCTCGGCATGCTGGGCACGCCGTCGATGATCGCCGACCAGATGGAGGAGTGGCTGGTGACGGAAGCCTGCGACGGTTTCAACGTCATGTTCCCCTACCTGCCGGGCGGCCTCGACGACTTCGTCGACAAGGTCGTGCCGGAATTGCAGCGGCGCGGCCTCTTCCGCACAGAGTACGAGGGCACGACCTTGCGCGAGAATCTCGGCCTGCCGCGTCCCGAGAACCGCTTTTTCGCGGAAAAAGCGACGGCTGCGGAGTAAACTCCGCGCCCATGAGCTTCGAAATCACGGTCGGCAGCGCCGACGACGTCCAACGGATGGCCGCCTGGGCCAACGATGAAGGCTGGAACCCGGGCAATACGGATGCCCATGCCTTCTTCGCCGCCGATCCGTCCGCCTTCCTGATCGGCCGTCTCGACGGCGAGCCGCAGGCCTGCATCTCCGTCGTGAAATACGGTGCGGGCTTCGGCTTCCTGGGCTTCTACATCGCGCGCCCGCCGGTGCGCGGAAAGGGCTACGGCATCCAGGTCTGGCGCGCCGGCATGGCGCGGCTGCAGGGACGCAATGTCGGGCTCGACGGCGTCGTGGCGCAGCAGGGCAACTACAAGAAGTCGGGCTTCCGGCTCGCCTGGAACAACATCCGCCACGAAGGCGCGCCGCCGTCGCCCAAGCCGCCGGCCGGCGTCACCCTGGTCGATGCGCGTCGCATCGGCTTCGACCGGCTCGCCGTCTACGATCGCCGCTTCTTCCCCGAGGCGCGGGATTCCTTCCTCGCGACGTGGATCTCCCTGCCCGAACGCGCGGCGCTGGTGGCGTTGCGGAATGGCGAGATCGTGGGCTTTGCGGTGATGCGCGCCTGCGCGGCGGCCTCGCGCGTCGGACCGCTCTATGGTGAGACGCCGGAAATAGCCTCCGCGCTGGTCGGCGCCCTCGCAACGAAGCTCGGGGCAAGCGCCGTTGCGATCGACGTGCCCGATCGCAACAAGCCGGCCGTGACGCTCGCCCAGCAGATCGGCCTCAAGCCCTCCTTCGAGACCGCGCGCATGTACACGGGCGCCGATCCCGACGTGGACTATGCCGGCCTGTTCGGCGTGACCAGCCTGGAGCTTGGCTGAACTTCTCTTGCCAACGACATGACCCCTCCGTCGGCGTAAGACGCCGACACCTCCCCATCTGAATGGGGAGGCAAATGAATCTTCGTTCCTCCCCATTCAAATGGGGAGGTGCCCCGCAGGGGCGGAGGGGTCATGTTTTCGCTAGTTACTGCGCCTTCTTGATGTTCCAGAAGACCGGCGCCGGCGAGGTCAGGTTGCCCGTGATGTTCTTGCGGATCGCCATCGGGATGTTGAACTGGCCGAGTTGCGCGAAGGTCGGATACTCCGATTCGCGCACCTGGACGGCGGTTGCCAGCTCCTTGCGCTTGGCCGGATCGGTCGTCTTGGCAAAGGCGTCGCGCAGTTCCTCGATCTTGGCATCACACGGCCAGCCGATCGCGGCCTTGTCGCAGGCGGCGCCGACGAAGGCCGACACGATCGGGTTGAGCAGGTCAGCCGACACCCAGGACGTCATGAAGCCGCTCCAGCCGCCGGCGTTCAGCGGCTCCTTGCGCGAGCGGCGCGACAGCACCGTCTGCCAATCCATCGCCTGCATGTCGACGACGAACCCGCCGCGTTCCAGCAGCGACTTGGCGATCGGCGTCAGGCGGCCGGTGTTGGTGTCGGTGGCGAACAGCAGCACGACGGGCGTGCCGTCATAGCCTTCCTGCTTCAGTATCTCCTTCGATTTGGCGAAGTTCGATTCGAGCTTGTCCTCGAAGCCCGCGTCGGTCGCGTAGGGCGTGCCGCAGATGAAGAGCGCCTTGCACTCCTTGAAGTATCGCGGGTCGTTGATGCCGGCCAGCAGGAAGTCCTTCTGGTTCAGCGCATAGAGCGCGGCCTGGCGGATCTTCGCATTGTCGAACGGCTTGTGCAGTACGTTGAAGCGCAGGCTGTACTGGCTGCCGAGGGGGTTGAGGTCCTTGACCTCGATGTTCTTGTCCTTCTCGATCAGCGGCAGCATCTCGATCAGCGGCTGCTCGAGGATGTCGATCTCGCCGGTCATCAGCGCGTTGGCCGCGGTCTGCGGGTCGGGAATGTTCACCCACTCCACCCGATCGACATGGACGACCTTGCCGCCGGACAGGGCCGAGGGCGGCTCGGCGCGCGGCTTGTAGTCCTTGAATTTGTCGTAGATCGCCTTCTCGCCCGGCCGCCACAGGTCGGCGCGGAACACGAACGGGCCGGAGCCGATGAACTCCTTGATCTGCGTGTTGCCCGGCGTTTCCGCGACCCGCTTGGGCATGATGAACGGCACGTTCGAGCTGGGCTTGCCCAGCGAATCGATCACCAGCCCGTAGGGCTCGTTGAGGGTGAGGGTGAAGGTCTTGTCGTCGACCGCGGCCAGTCCCTTGGTGAAGCTCATGAGCTTCTGGCCCATCGCGTCGCGTGAGGCCCAGCGCTTGATGGAGGCGATGCAGTCCTCGGCGGTCACGGGCGCCCCGTCGTGGAACTTGAGCCCGTCGCGCAGCGTGAAGGTGTAGGTGAGTTTGTCGTCGCTCACCTTCCAGCCTTCCAGCATCTGCGGCTTGACCTCGAGCTTGTCGTCGACCGCCAGCAGCGTGTCGTAGACCATGTAGCCGTGATTGCGCACGATGTAGGCGGTGGTCCAGATCGGGTCGACGATCTTGACGTCCGAATGCATCACCACCTTCAGCGTCTGCGCCTCCGCCGCCCCTGAGACCAGCGCCGCCGTCGCGGCCGCGAGGGCCGCCCATTTCATTTTCCGCATGACCTGCCTCCTTGTTCTCTCGTTAACCCGATTCTATCGTCCTGTTGCGGTGCCTATGCAACAGGCATGCCTTGCGGGAGTGCAAAATCATGGATAACCGGCCTGATTCGATCAGAAACGTCTCCTGGGCCGTCGTCCGGGACGGCGCCGAGAAACGCCACGTCTATCGCCGCGAAGTCGATCTTCATCTGAAGGACGGCCGCATCGTCGAGGTCACGCCCGCTGGCGCCCGTCCCACGGGACCGGCGGAGATCGTGATCGACGGTCGCGGGATGCTGGCGCTGCCGGGCCTGGTCAACATCCATTCCCATCCCTCGACCGAGCCGGGCTATCGCGGCGTCCGCGAGGATCATGGCGTGCCCGAACAGCAGATGACGGGCCTGATGGAGCGGCTGCAGGCGTTTCGCCTGAGCGACGACGGCCGCCAGGGCGCCGCGACGATGGCCTACTCGGAGATGCTGCGCGCCGGAACGACGACCGCTTGCGACGTCACCGTGCCGTTCGAGGGCTGGCTGGAGACGATGGCGCGGAGCGGCATGCGCTTCCATGCGGCGCCCACCTTCGCATCGGCGCGCTGGGGCATGGCCTCGCCGCAGACCGTGACGTGGAAATGGGACGAGGCGGCGGGCTTCGCCCAGTTCGAGAAGGCCAAGCGCGTCATGGACGAAGCGGAGGCGCACAATTCGGGTCGTCTCTCGGCCGTGGTCTTCCCCGCCCAGATCGACACGGTGACCCCGGAGCTGTTCGCGGCCGGCCGCAAGCATGCCGACGACACGGGCCGTCGTTTCTCGACCCATGTCGGCCAGTCGGTCGTCGAGGTGCGCGAGATGATCCGCCGCCACAACATGACGCCCATCCAGTGGGCAGCGCAGAACGGCTTGATGAAATCCGACACGATCATGGCCCACTGCATCCTGCTCGACGATCACCCGCAGATAAACTGGCACACGCGCAAGGACCTCGACCTGATCGCGGAGGCCGGCGCCTCGGTGGCGCATTGTCCGCAGCCTTTCGCGCGCTACGGCCTGGCGATGGATCATGTCGGCCGCTATCGCGAAAAGGGCGTGAATGTCGGCCTCGGCACCGATTGCGCCCCGCACAATCTGATCGAGGAGATGCGGCTGGCCATCGTCGCCGGCCGCCTGATGAGCGAGGATATCCGCAGCCTCGACACCGCCGGCGCCTTCGAGGCCGCGACCTTCGGCGGCGCGGCCGCGCTGGGGCGTGACGATATCGGCGCGCTGGCGCCGGGCATGTCGGCCGACATCGTGCTGGTCGACCTCAACCATCCGCTCATGCAGCCGGCCCGCGACCCGCTGCGCTCCTTCGTCTTCCACGCCGCCGATCGCGCGGTGAAGACCGTGCTGGTCGACGGTGAAGTGGTACTGAAGGACGGAAATCCGGTCCATCTCGATCCGGTCGCCGCCATGGAACGCGTCGCCGAGGCGCAGGCCCGCATGCTGCGCGACTCGGTCAAGCTCGACTACGCGAACCGTCCCGGCGACGAGATCTCACCGCTGTCGCTGCCGATTACATAGTCATACTCCTCTCCCCCGTCAGGGGGAGAGGTTGGGTGAGGGGGCGACGCACCTCTGTAACCCCCTCACCTAGCCTCTCCCCCTAACGGGGGAGAGGAACATGAAGAGGTTCAGCCCTCTTCGTTCTCGTCCGTGGCATCCGGCGTCAGCGCCTGAGCGACTGCGTCGTCGACCTTCTCGAGCCAGATGAACTCGAGCGTGTTGCTCACTTCTTCCGGGATGTCGTCAAAGTCGCGCTTGTTGCGCGCTGGCAGCATGACCCGCGTGATGCCCGCGGCGGCGGCGGCCACGACCTTCTCCTTGATCCCGCCGACCGGCAGCACCAGCCCGCGCAGGCTGATCTCGCCCGTCATGGCGGTGTCGCTGCGGATCGTGCGGCCGGTCATCAGCGAGGCCAGCGCCATGAACATCGCCACGCCCGCGCTCGGCCCGTCCTTGGGCGTGGCGCCGGCCGGCACGTGCACATGGATGTCGTTCTTCTCGAACAGGGCGGCGTCGATGCCGATCGACTTCGCCTTGTTCTTGATGACGCTGAGCGCCGCCTGCGCGCTCTCTTTCATCACGTCGCCGAGCTGACCGGTGAGGATCAGCCGTCCGTTGCCCGGCGAGCGCGTCGCCTCGATGAACAGGATGTCGCCGCCCACCGGCGTCCAGGCGAGGCCCGTGGCCACGCCGGGCACGCTGGTGCGCATCGCCACGTCGTTCTCGAAGCGGACCGGCCCCAGCAGCTCCTCGATGTCGGCCGTGCCGATCTGCACCTTGGTTGCCGAGCCCTCGGCCACCTGCACGGCGACATGGCGCAGCGCGCGGCCGATCTCGCGTTCGAGCCAGCGGACGCCGGCCTCGCGCGTGTAGCCTTCGATGATCAGCTTCAGCGCCGCGTCGTCGATGCCCGCCTGGTCCGCCGTGAGGCCGTTGGCCTCGAGCTGGCGGCGCACCAGGTAGCGCCGGGCGATCTGCAGCTTCTCGCCGGCGGTGTAGCCGGTCAGCGAGATGATCTCCATGCGGTCGCGCAACGGGCCCGGGATCGTGTCGAGCATATTGGCCGTGGCGATGAACACCACGCGGCTGAGGTCGAACGGCACGTCGAGATAGTTGTCGCGGAACGTGCCGTTCTGCTCGGGGTCGAGCACTTCGAGCATCGCCGCCGACGGGTCGCCGTGCACGCCGCTGCCCATCTTGTCGATCTCGTCGAGCATCATCACGCAGTCGCGCGAGCCCGCCTTGCGGATCGCCTGGATGATCGTGCCCGGCAGGGCGCCGATATAGGTGCGCCGATGGCCGCGGATCTCGGCCTCGTCGTGGACACCGCCCAGGCTCACGCGGGCGAACTTGCGGCCCATTGCCCGGGCGATCGACTGGCCGAGCGAGGTCTTGCCGACGCCCGGCGGACCCGCGAAGCACAGGATCGGCGCCTTGCCTTCGGGCGCCAGCTTGCGCACGGCGAGATACTCGACGATGCGCTTCTTGATCTTCTCCAGGCCGAAATGATCGGCGTCGAGCACGCGCCGGGCCTCGGCGATGTCGATCGGCTGCGTCTCGGGCAGCGCCCAGGGCAGCTCGACCAAGGTGTCGAGATAGGTGCGGATCATGCCGTGCTCGGCCGACGCCTCGGGCGTGCGCTGCAGGCGCCGCAGCTCCTTGCGGGCGGCGGTCTCGGCCTCCGGCGGCATCTTCGCCTCGGTGATCGCCTTGTCGAGATCGGCGATCGCCTGCTTGTTCGAATCGTCCTCGCCCAGCTCGCGCTGGATCGCGGCCATCTGCTCGCGCAGCACCATCTCGCGCTGGCGCGCGTCGAGTGAGTTCTTGGTCTTGTTGCCGATCTCGCTGCTGATGCGCAGCACCTCCAGCCGCTTGGACAGCAGCTGCGTGACCTTGTCGAGACGCGGCACGAGATCGATCGCCTCCAGGATCTCCTGCTTCTCGTCCGGCTTGGAATCGAGATAGGAAGCGGCGAGGTCGGCCAACGAGCCGGCGGATGTCGTGTTCTCGACGGTCTGGCGCAGCTCCTGCGGCACCTGCGGCAGCAGCTCGAGCGTGTCGCGGATCTGCTGCTTCAGGACGAGGAAGCGCGCCTCGATCTCCGCACCCGTATCGGTCGGCTCCGCCAGATGCAGGCCGCGCGCCATCATGAAGGGATGGCCGTCGACGAAGTCGGTGATGCGGAAGCGCTGCACGCCTTGGCAGACGATGTGATGATTGCCGTCGGGCGTCGTGACGTAGCGCAGGATGTTCACGACCGTGCCGACCGTATGCAGGTCGGCAGGCACGAGATCCTCCTTGGCGGGCTCGCGCTGCAGCACCAGCAGGATCTGGCGCTGTTCGCGCACGGCCTGCTGGATGGCGGCGACCGACGAGGGCCGACCGACGCTGACGGGGAACACCATCTCGGGGAAGAGGACGAGGTCGCGCACCGGCACGACGATCAGGGCGTCGGACGGCAACGGCTTCGTCTCAGGCTTCGTTTCGGGCATGGCGGCGGTCATGGCCTGTCCCGCCTCGTCCTGCGGGCTCATGGCTGCCTCCGCACGACCGCCTTGGCGAGCGTCACCGCCAGGCAACCGTTCACCTCGAAGCGGCGCACTTCGCCGTAATGGCCGGGCGGCAGCTCGATGCGGCGCTCGAAGCGGCCCTGCGGCAGCTCCATGCGATGGATCTTGGCGGTCCGCAGCTCGGCCGGAACCGTGCGCTCGCCCGACAGGACGAGCGCGCCGTTCTCGATCACGGCCTCGACTGTCTGGACGTCGACGCCGGGCAGCGCGGCGAGGATCAGCACCTCGCGTTCGGTCTCGAGCACGTCGACAGGCGGTTCCCAGCTGGGCCGCAGCCGGCCGGCCGTCTGCGGCCGGAAGACCTGATGGTGCATGCGTTCCGCCTGCGCCAGCATCTGCAGCGCTTCGGCCCACATCCAGTCTCGTGGATCGCCTTTTGCCATGACCCGGGCCTCCAATACCCACTCCAATGTGGGAATTGCCTCGGTCGGCGACAACTACCGCTGTCGGCTATCGCTGTCGGCCCGGCACCAGAGCGAGCCAGAGCGCGATCACCGTGGAGCCGATGGCCACGGCCTGCAATGTCGACAGCGGTTCGTTCAGCATCAGGATTCCACTCACGATCGCCACGATGGGAATCGCGATCGAGGAGAGGGCCGCCACCTGCGCCGGCAACAGCTTGACCAGGGTGAACCAGGTCGCGGTGCCGAGCGCCATCGGGATCGCTCCGGTGTAGATCGTGGCGGCAAGCGCCTGCGCCGAGGGCCAGTGCGTCGGCAGCCCGTCGAAGACCAGCGCCCCCAGAGCGATCGGCGGCAGCGTGATCAGGACCTGCCAGAAGGTGAGCGAGAGACCCATGCCCGACCAGTTCGTGCGCTTCACGACGAAGGTGCCGACGGCCCAGCAGAAGCCCGCCAGCAGGCCCCAGAACAGGCCGAGCGGCGCGGACGCGTAGCTCTGGAAGTTGGGGATCATCAGCGCCGCGACGGCGCCCGCGCCGATCGCGATGGCCGCGAGCAATCGTCCGGTGAGCTTCTGGCCGAACACGACGAAGCCCAGCACCGCGACCCACAGCGGCATCGTGTAGGCCAGCACCGAGGCATGGCCGGAGGGGATGTAGAGCACGGCCAGCGACGTCGCGATGTTCCAGATGCCGATGTTCATGGCGGAGGCGAGGATCAGCGCGGGCCACTTGCCCTTCGGCACGGCGAAGCTCTCGCGGCGCACCAGCAGGATCGTCGTCAGCATGATCACCGCGGACGACAGGACCAGGGTGCGGAAAGTGAAGACCGGCAACTCGTCGAGCGCGATCCGGAACAGCGGCCAGTTGGTCCCCCAAACGAGGGTGAGCGCGCCGAGCAGAGCCAGCACCTTGGGCGAAACGCGAGACATTGGCGGATGGGAGCGATCAGGCCTGGTGTTCTTCAGGCGCCTGCAGGTAGCAGCCTTCGATGCGCCAGCTTCCGTCGGGTTGCTGCGTCATCGGATAGTAGGCGGTGACCGGCCGCCCGTCGGGCCCGACCACATGGACCTTCTGCGTCGGCATCCCGTGCAAGGTGACGATCTCGCGGAACTCGAAGACCTGCGGCCGGTATACCGGGCGATACCCCTGGCGCACGACGTCCATGAAGGTCTCGGACGTGCCGAACAGGCTGCGGATGTTGGGTGAGGCATAGCCGAAGGCGGCCTCCCCGTCGTCGCGGCGGAAGGCTTCGACCTGGCCCTCGATCACGCCGCGGATCGCGGTCTGGTCGGCAGGCGAGACCTGAGCTGCGGCCGGTAGCGCCAGGCCGAGGGTCATGCTGAGGATCAGGCCGAGAAGCAGGAGGAAGCGAAGAGCCATGCACGCGACTGTACGCCCCGGACCCCGGATGCGCGACTGTCGGCGAGGCAGATCAGCCCTGAACGTGGGCGAGTGGCTGGTTACTGAAGGGGGACGGGACGCCGGGTCGGTTGCGGCGTGACGGTACCGGGCTGCCCGCCTGCTCCCGCGCCGGGGGGCGCGCCGAGCCGGCCGACGTTCACGTTGTAGGACAGGGCGGCGAGGTTGCTGCGCTCGCGGCCCAGGAAGGTATTCTCGCGGCCGATCTCGGCGTTGAGGTCCACGATCAGCCGGTCGATCTGCTGCATCGCGCGCCGGGTCTCGGCCTCGATGGCGCGCAGGTTGCGATGGTCTGCGTCGACCGCGCCGCCGATCCGATAGGTCGCGCGCACGTTCTCGAGCAGATAGCCCGCCACCGACGCCTGGGTGGTCACCTGGCTGGCCAGCGAGTTCAGCGAACCCACGCCGATCGTCACCGCGTCGAGCTTGCCCTGCGCGGCATTCCACTGGTTCACCAGATCGGGGTTGCCCGGCGTCGTGCCGGCCTGCAGGCGCGAATTGATGCCGCTCACCAGCCCCGCATAGCTGCGCGCGTCGCCGGCCAGCTGTCCGCGCGTAGCGTTGAACTGGGCCTGCTGCGCGGCGATGCCGTTGCTGAGCGCGGCCTGGTCGCTGCGCAGCTGTTCGATGCTCTTGCGAACCGTCAGCGTGCCGGTCTGGGTGATGGCGGGATTGGAATTCGACGGCGGTGGGCTGCCGGCCGGCGCAAAGACGTTGGCCTGGTCGCAGCCGGCCAGAACGATCATCGCCAGGACAAGCGCAGACCGTTGAAAACTTAGCGCCATCTTCGGCCTCGAACCTGCCCCGGTACCATCGATCAGGTGCTCCGATCCGGCGCCCGGCTACAGGCCGTGCCGAGCCGGAGCACGTGCCCCTAAATCCAGATGGCAGTCATGCTAACTTAAAGCAAGCAAAACCGACAAGAGCGGTTTCCAAAGGCGGCAGAACGACTTGGCGGGCGTCCGCGTCCGCGCCCCGGGCCGTTTGGGGTCCCGAGTCCGCCGACATGGGGCGCCGCGTCGCAGCCCCAAAACCCGTCCTACTCGGCTTGCAACGCCGGACCACTTTCATTAGGGTGCGCCCCTCTTCGCTAGGCCCCTCGGGGCTTGGCCGTGCGCCCGTAGCTCAACTGGATAGAGCATCTGACTACGAATCAGAAGGCTGGAGGTTCGACTCCTTCCGGGCGCGCCATTTCTCCTCGTTCACTTGCCTATGTTGATGAGGCTCCAAGAGCCTCTTTGGCTTCCCCCCGGCCTCCATTGTCGGCGTGCAGCCATGTACCCTCACAGGGACCCGAACGGTGACCAGTCCGGGAGTGGCCGAACAACACGGCACCCTTGCGCGCGTTTGGCAGTTCGCTCGCAGAGCAATCGCACCCCTCGGCGATCTGTGCTGCGTCCTGTTCTTCGAAAGATCCCTCATCGAGCCAGTGACCGTCGTACCCAATCGGCTCGACGCCACGATCCGCCTCGCGAAGGAGGAGGACCTCGGCGCGATCTGCCGCATCTACGCCGATGATCCCTGGCTGTGGCTGGGTTCCCATCCGGGAGACACGGCTGCAGAACAGCTTTATCGCGATCGCCTCTTGCGGGGCGAGCGCTGCTATCTGGCGTTTGTCGGCGACCATCTCGCCCACGTGAACTGGACCTGCTACCGGTGGGGCGATGCGCTGCCCGGCCGACCGCTTTGGCTGGGCTCAGGCGAGGTCTATACGACCGATGCCTTTACCCCGGCGGCCTTTCGCGGCCAGGGCATACATGCGCTGGTGCTGGGGACAATGCTGAGAGATGCGCGCGCCCAGGGCGCGCGCCATGCCTACACGATGGGGCAGTTCGATCGGCCGGATGCCCTCAAGGGATTGCGCGCACTCGGATGGCGGGAAACGGGGCGCGTCGTCTACTTCCAGCCGCGCGCGAGCGCGAAGGCGCTCTGCCTGCACCGCACGGGCAACACGGCCCCCCTGTTTCGGCGTCGGGCGACTGCCTGAAGCGAGGTCGATGATCTGTCGTTCAGCGATGCTGACGGACATGTCACTCGGGGCCCTCGGTGCAGCTTGTGTCGGAGCGCGCCAGCGCGGCGAGCGCCAGCGCGAGTTCTCGCGTGGCCCGATAGCATGGCACCCGGGCCGCCTGCAGCGGCGCCATGTTTGCGACGTCGGAATCGCGCGACGCCCAGTAGACCGCCGTGGGAACGCCGAGCCGGGGAATCGTCCGAGCGAGGCTTCTTGCGAGGTCAGGCCGGGTGGTTGGAACGTCGGTGATGGAGACGGCGATGAGATCGGCCTCGCCCGAACGGGCAATCTCCTCGATGACCAGCGGATAGAGTTCCGGATAGTCGCGCCATACCGGCGTCAGGTCGACCGGATTGCCCGATGCGGCATAGGGCGGCAAATGGTGGGCGATCGCCTTGGTCAGGCGATCGGAGAAGCGATGCACCGCGAGGCCTCGCTCGCTCGCGAGGTCGGCGATCTCGGTGCCGATCCCGCCCGTCCCGGTGACGACGGCAAGCCGACGGCCGTGCAGCGTGCGTGGAGCCTGCCACAGCAGCATCTTGGCGACGTGCAGCAGATCGAGACCCGAATCGACCGTAATGGCGGCGCGTGCCGCTTGCACCAGCAAGACCCCATCGGCCGCGATGCCCACATGAGCGAGCGAAGCTGCCTGGCCTGCCGGAGAGCGCGCGAGTGGACAGAGGATGACGGGCTTGCGGCGGGCCGCCTGCTCGACTGCACGCTGGAACCCGGCGGTATCGCGCACCGATTCGACATACAGGCCGATCACGCCGGTCGCGGGATCGGCTGCGAGGTGGTCCACGCAATCGGCCAATGAGACGTCGACCGTGTTGCCGACGTCGCAAAAAGAGGAGATTGCCAGCCCGTTGTCGCAGGCATACATGGCCGTCGCCATGCCGAAGCCGCCGCTCTGGGTGGCGATGCCGAGGCCTGGGCGCCCACCCGGTGGCATCAGCGGAATGATCGAGGCATTCAGGCCGGCGTCCATGTTCAGCACGCCGACGCAGTTGGGGCCCACGACACGCATGCCCACTCGGTGCGCGGCCTCGGCCAGGCGCCGTTGAAGCGCGGGACCTTCGTGCGCGACCTCGCCGAAGCCGCTGGGAATAGCCAGCAGAAAGGCTGCCTGTCCTTGCGGGCAGTGCTCGATCGCCTCGACCAGCGCTTCACCCGGAAGCAGCGCGACGACGAGATCGACCGGCGATGGCATGTCGCGCAGCGACGGCACGGCCGGCCGGCCGGCGATGGCGGTCTCCGACGGATTGACGGCGATCAGGTCACCCTTGAACGAAGAGGCGAGACGCCCGAACACCTGGCCTCCCAGCTTGTCGGGGCTGGCCGAAGCACCAAGAACCGCGATCGAGCGTGGCGTGAAGAGTCGGCCGAGGTCGGAGCCTGTCATCGTGTGCTTCAATAGCCCAGGGAGAGGCGCCGAAGATACAGGCCCGCTCGGCGTATTCCAGCGCCGGCGGCACGTTCTGCTCACTCATAACGACGCTGATGCCAGTGTTCTGCAGAACAATTATGCTGGCAGCATGTGCTCGGGTGGCTTCCAACCGCGAAACGGAAGAAAGTGGTTATGTCAGCCTCCTCTTCGCCTGCTGCGGCTGATGTGAGTGCAACAGGTCCCCGATGGCAGCGGCACCCGGTGCCCGATCTCGATCTGAACGGGCCGCGAGACGTAGCCTTTTGCCGCTTCGAAGAGAGCTGGGTCGAGCGTCCGGCGATCGAATTGTTCGCCGAGATCGCCGTGCGACGACCCGATGCCGTTGCCTGCGAGGATGGCGATGGCGGATTCACTTTCGCTGAGATGTGGAAGGCCGCGTGCTGGCTCGCGGGACTCATCGATACGGCCATTCCTTCCGGCGGGGCGGTGGGCGTATTGCTGCCCAATCAGGCATCGTACCCGGCGGCCGTACTGGCGTGCCTCGGCGCATCGCGTTCCTGCATCCTGATCGATCGGAACTATCCTCAGGAGCGGGTTGCGGCGGTGGTAAGGGATGCCGGCCTTTCGGCCGTCATCATGAGCCGCGCCGATATCGCTTCGGGCTATCTGCTGCCGGCAGGTGTACGTCCGTTCGCCATCGAGGATGCCTTCGCTGCTGCGGAAGTTCCGCCTGCGATGCCGGCCGTGCCGGCGTCGGCCGACTCCGCGAGCTTCGTCGTCTACACGTCCGGTAGCACTGGCCAGCCCAAGGGAATCATTCTCAGCCAGCGCGCGGTCCTGCATCGCGCGGCAGAGTTGGTGAATGCCGTGCACCTGCACGCCGCTGACAAGGTTCTGTCGCTGGCGTCACCCGGAACGATCGGTGGTCTGCAGCAGATCTTCGAAGTCATGCTGTGCGGCGCGGCCCTCGTGAAACTCGACCTGCAGCGCATCGGTCTGGGGCAGGTGTTGCGGGCGGTCGCCGAGCGGCGCATCACGATGATGTTTTCCACGCCTGCCGTCTGGCGCAGCGTGATGCAACTCGAAGGTGCGCGCGAGGCGCTGACCAGTCTGCGCTGCATCCAGACTTCGGGCGACGTCCTGCTCCGCGTCGACCACGAGCTGGTGCGGAAAGTACTGCCGTCGAACTGCGCGATACTGTCGGTCTACGGCGCGACCGAAGCACCGGCCCTGCTTCAGTGGTTCGTGACCGAGCCGCCGCACGACGAGGCCCGCGTGCCGGTCGGCTATCCCCTGCCCGACATCGACTTCGGTGTGATCGACGAACACGGCCAGCCGGTGGCCGATGGCGGGGAGGGAGAACTCGTCGTGCGCAGCGCCTTCATGTCGCTCGGCCTGTGGTGCGACGGCGACGTGGCGCCGGGGCCGTTCGAGTTCGATTCCTCCCGGCCGCATCTCAAGACCTACCGCACCGGCGACCTCGTTCGGCGCCGGTCCGACGGGCTTTTCGTCATGCTCGGCCGGCGTGACCGGCAGATCAAGATCCGTGGCAACCGTGTCGAACTCGCCGAGATAGAAGCGGCACTACGCCGGGACCCGTCCGTCGCGGATGCCGCGGTGGTCGCGCGGATGGTCGACGACGAGCCTCACCTGTTCGCCTTCGTGGTGCCGCGCGGTTCCGTGGCGGCGGGATTCCCGGCGGAAATCCGCAACAGTCTCGCCCGAACCCTGCCGCCGTACATGCGCCCGCGGGCCGTCCACGTCCTGGACGGCCTGCCATTGTTGCCAGGGCGCAAGGTCGACGAAGCAGCGCTGCTCGCCTGCGCCGCCGTGGACGTCGAGGTCCCTGCACCCACACCCTCGCCGACCGCCGGCCCGCGGGCGAGGGCAATGGTGAACCGGGCATGGCGTGCAGCGGTCGGCCGGGCGCCGCGCTCCGGACAGTCCTTCGAAGATGCCGGCGGGGACTCGCTCGCTTTCCCGCAGATGATCTTCCATCTCGAACGGCTGGCCGGCCGCGCGCTGCCGCTGGAAAGGTTCCACGCCCGGCTGGATGAAGAAGGAATCGCACGCGCTGTCGAGAGTGTCCTCGAGGAGAAGCCGCGTGAACTTGCGGCGGACGAACCCGCGATTTTCTTCTTCCCGCCAGCCGGCGGCGCCGATGGCTTGCTCGCCGGCTTCTGCCGCGCCCTTGCCGAACGCCTTTCTCTGAGGATGCTGCGCTATCCCGGCGCCGGTGTGCTGGCTCGGGCCGACACCAGGTTCGAAACCATCGCCAGGCTCGCCGTCGAGCAGATCACCCGCGAAAAGCCTCACGGTCCTCTCGCTCTCGCCGGCTATTCCGCAGGGGGTGACGTTGCGTACGCGACGATGACCCAGCTCATCGCCGAAGGCCGCGAAGTCGTGTTGTTGGGCGTGTTCGACACGGACGTGAGCGGCGTCATCTATCCGGCGGAGCCGGTGCCGCGCCGTCGTCCGCTGGAACAGGTGGCCCGCCTGTGGCGAGGGTTCCGGCGCGGCTATTGCGTCACACTGGCAGCTGCCATCCTCTCGGACGATCTCTTCACCAGGCGAGGAATCCGTGCGGCGCTACGGGCGCTGATGGCGCTCGATCCGCCCCTGCCGGAGTCGTCGAGGATGACCCTGCCGACCGTCATCCTGCTGCGCCTGTTTCACCGCCTCCACACCGAGTGGCTGAATCGGCTGAGGCCGGTACGGTGTGACGTTCCGGTCGTCCTTTTTCGCTCGGATGAGCCCCGGCCCCCCGAGGTTCCCCAAGATATGGGGTGGTCGAACCGTACCAGTCGCGTCGACGTGGTCCCTGTTGCCGGAGACCATTGGCGAATGTTCGAAGCCCCGGACGTCGACCGAATGTTCGCCGAGTGCGTGTTCGCTGCCTTGCAGGCAAGGAGGAGCGCTTAGGAATGTCTGGATGTTCGACTCCTTCCGGGCACGCCATTTCTCCTCAGCCATTGCGAACCAGGTACCGATCTTGCGGTCCCCGCCGCTCCTCTGCGGCGACCGCGTGATCAACCGCCCAGCGCAACCGCCACCAGCACCAGGCCGATACCGAGGGTACCGACGATAAGAGCCCCACGCCAACCGGGGGCGCCGGAGTACCGTGCCCAGCGATAGCCGATTGCAAAGAGCAGGACGACTTGAACCGCGTTGGCGAGTCTCAATGCCGTGTCGGAATCGCCGACCAGCAGCAGCGGGATCAGCCCAGGGATGGCCGTTGCCGACACCAGCAGGAGGACGATCCCGGCGGCGATGAACTCGTGCCGTGTGAAGTGAGCACGCTCGGAGCCGGCGTGACGCAGCAATTCGAGCAAGGCCCGATGGAACGCGGCGCTGTCCTCCGGCCGGGTAGGCGGCTCACCTCGAAGATCGAATTCGTCGCGAACGAGCGCGATGGCCTGATCGTCGCTGGTCGCAGCCTGCAGTCGTCGAACCAGTCTCACGCGGCGATTGCGGTTGAACAGCGACCCCATCAGGTAGAATACCGCGTCGATGACTCCCCAGGCGACGTTGCAGCCGATCAGGGCGAGCATCAGTTCAGACAGGTCGAGCGTGGCCGGTTCCGACAGCAGGCGTGCGCCGGCGGTCATGGTCAAGGCCATCACCAGACCGAACAGGATTTCGAGCAGGCTTTCGCTGGGGTCGAGATAGCGATCGATCAGGTTCGGCATCGCGATCAATCCGCCTTCTTGCGCGGCAGCGCGCCGATGGACAGCGTGAGGTAGGCATTCCATCCCTCCGGCCGATTGTGCGCCGCGAATTCCTTGTATCCGCGGAGGTTCACGTCGAAGGCCATGCCGGCGCCGGTGAAAGACCACCCGATCTGCGGTCCTGCGCCCGCGACACTCGATCGGAAGTCGCCGAGACGGGCCGATCCGCCGGTATCGGGGGAAAGCTGGTTGTAGATGTAGGCGACGGCACCGGCATAGAGCGTCTCGCTGAACGAATAGGAGACCCCCAGGTCGACGTGAGCGTCCATGCCGCTTTGATAGCCCGTCTGAGGATTGATGAAATTGTAGGTGAGTCCTGCGGTCACCGAGAACTCGAAGCCGGTCGGGGCGAGAAAGGTGTAGCCGAGACCCCAGTCGATCGCCCAGTGACCGAGGCCGACGCCGGCAAGCCGGGTTGGATCGTACGATCCGGTCGGTACGCTGCCCATGACGTAGACCATGGCATTGTGGTCGCCGAGCTGCCATTTCAGCGAACCCATGGGGTAGAGATCGCTGATGCCCGATGCGCTGTCGCTCGAGGCAGTGGACAGCGAGCGACCGCCGGGGCCTGCCAGGACTCCCCATACGGAGGCGCCCGATTGCCCGGCCGAGAAGGTCACACCGAGTGCCATCTGGCCGTTCAGGACAGGCGTCGCGAACGTATAGGTCGGGGTGAGGTAGACATACTGCTCGTTCACGGAAAGGCCGGCGAGCAATCCGCCACCGCGCGAGAAGCTCGTTCCTGCCAGTGCGCTCGCGTTCCGCGTGTAGATGATCGACTCGACGGAAAAGCCTGGGTCTCCCGGAACGGCGGCGAAGCTCGCGAACTGGCCGGGCAGCCAGACGCTGGCGCCTCCTTCATCGGCCAAGGCCCAGCCGGGATGGAGGACGGCCACCAGAATCGGAACGATCCGTCGCATGCCGCAGGATAGCCCGTTGCAATGCCTACTCTTTGACAACGATCAAGTCCCGCGTCGGACCGGCGGGTTATCGGTGCGGAATGGAAGGCATTCTGCACCTGGCGGAGATCGCCATTCGGCCGGCAGTGATCCTGTTCATGGCCGGCAACCTCCTGGCGATCGGCCTGGAGACGGATGGCCGGGCAGCGCTGGCACCGCTGCGGGATCTGCGCTTCCTCCTGATCGTCATGGTCGTCGACTGGCTGTTCGCGCCGGCGCTTGCGTTTGCGATCGTGCGTGTCGTGCCGATGGCCGAGCCCTATGCGGTCGGCCTGCTGCTGGTTTCCCTGGCGCCGGCGGCGCCTTTCCTGCCGATGATGGTCCGGCGCGCTGGGGGCGACCTTTCCTATACCGCGGCATTCATGCTCGTCGCGGCGCTCGGTACCGTCCTGATGATGCCGCTCGGCGTCCCCGTCGTCGTGCCGGGGCTCTCCGTCGAAGCCTGGACGGTCGCGCGTCCCCTGCTGGTTCTGCTCATTCTTCCGATGGGGGCCGGCATGGCCCTGCGTGCCGTTCACCGGCCGATCGCACAGAAACTGCTCGCCGTCGTTCGGCCGATTGCCGGTGCGGCGACGGTCGTCCTGCTGCTGGCGATCGCCATTCGCCACGGCCAGGGCTTCTTCGGCGCGATCGGCAGCTTTGCCATTGCCGGGCAGCTTCTCTATGCGATCGGTCTCATTGCCGGCGGGTATCTGCTTGCGATCCGCCTGCCGCCAGCACGACGCAGTGTCGTCTGCCTCGGCGCCTGCACGCGCAATCTCGGCGCCGCCCTCGCGCCGCTGCTCGTGGCCGATCCCGATCCCCGAACCACGGTCATGGTTGCGCTCGGTGTCCCGCTGACCCTCGCAGCGACCTGGCTCGCTTCAGGCTGGCTGGGCAAGGTCCCGGCCGAAGTCTCGTCGAAGGCACCATCATGAGCTGGCTTTTCCGCTACCGCCTGGGCGAGTTCGCGAGATCTTCGTTCTGGCTGTTCCCTTCCCTCGCGCTGCTGGTCGCATGGCTGGCAGGAAAGCTCGTCCTGGGGCTCGTTCCCGATCCGAGCTGGCCACGCTTCGACGATGGCGATGTCGAGGGCATGCGCGTCTCCATGGCCGCCTTCGCCTCCTCGATGCTGACATTCATGGTCTACGCGGTTTCGGCGCTGCTGCTGGCCGTCCAGCTCGCCAGCGGCCAGATCACGCCGCGTATCATCAGGATGACGTTCAGCCGCTGGGAGATGAAGGTTGCGGCCAGCATCTTCGTCTTCGCCTTTGGCATCACCATGGTTGCCTTGGCCAACACGACCGAACAGGTGCGTCACGGCGTGCTGATCCTTCTCGCCATCGCCGGGAACATCCTGGCCATCGCCGTCTTCTTCTGGTTCGTCGAGGAAGTCGGGCTCGGCCTGCGGCCGGTCACGGTGCTGCAGAAGGTGTTCGCGGACGGCAAGGATGCCATGGACAGCGTCTACCAGGGGGCCTTCGATCCTGCGCGGGCAGAAAGCCAGGGGATGGCCCAGGAACTTGTGGGGCGCCCCGGCCGCATCGTCGAACGGATCGGTCCGTCGGGGACCTTTCTGGCCTTTGGCGGGCGTGAGCTCATGGCACTTGCGACGAGGGCCGGCTGCACGATCGAGATCATCCCGCAGATAGGAGATTTTGTTTCGACCGGAGACCCGTTGGCCCGCCTCTATCCCGCCGATGCGCGTTTGAGCGAGGAAGTACTCAATGCGCTGGTCGCCTTCGGCCCGGAGCGCACAATGCGTCAGGATCCGATGTTCGCCTTCCGCATCATGGTCGACGTGGCGTCTCGCGCCCTTTCACCCGCGGTCAACGATCCGACGACGGCCGTGCTGGCCATCGATCAGATCCACCGGCTGCTGCGATACGCCGGACAGAAGAATCTCGACAATGCGAGGGTTCACGATGCCGGCAACACGCTGAGACTCGTTTTCCCGACGCCCGACTGGGACAACATCGTCAGCCTGGCCGTCACCGAAGTTCGGCAGTACGGCGCTTCCAGCACCCAGGTTGTTCGCCGTCTGCGAGCCATGCTCGAGCATCTTGTCGAACGGTTGCCGCCATCGCGCGCACCGTCGCTGCAGAGCGAGCTCGCCCTGCTGGAGCAAACCGTCGAGCGCTCCTTCCCGGAACCCGAAGATCGCCGGCGCGCGAACAAGGGCGATCTGCAAGGCCTTGGAGGATCCTCCGGCAGGTCGGACGGTTAGGTCGGCGAACATTGGCGCAGGTCAAGCTGCGTCGATATCCCGCTCGGCGCGGTACGGCCAGGATCTCGTGGCGGACGTCTTCGACGAAGCGCTGCGAGATCTGGACAGACGCCGTTCGATCCGCGCCATGGTTCGCTGACGGCATCAAGGTGAACGGAGTGCGTGGCCTCCATCGGCGATTGATCCATCTCAAGGCTTGATCCGGCGGCGCGCGTATCGTCGGGTAAGCTGGGGAGACGCATGGACGCAACCGCACATGGTCACATGATCGCATCCGTGCCGTACAAGGCGGCTGACGAGCGTCGCGCCGAGGGAAAGGCGCTGCGGGAGGCCGTTCCGCGCGCTTCACAGCGTGAATGGAAGCCCCGCAAGGACAGGCCGGACCCCATCGACATATTGAACGAGTCGAATCAGGGCCGGCTTCCAGACCTCGTGCCGATCCGCTTCGGGCGCATGATGCAGTCGCCTTTTGCGTTCTACCGTGGTTCGGCGGCGGTGATGGCGGCGGACCTGTCGACGACTCCGTCGAGCGGTATCCGCGTGCAGGCCTGCGGCGATGCGCATCTATCGAACTTCGGCGGTTTTGCGACGCCGGAACGGCGTGTGATTTTCGACATCAACGACTTCGACGAAACACTGCCTGCGCCATGGGAGTGGGATCTGAAGCGGCTGGTGGCCAGCATCGTGCTGGCGGGGCGCCATATCCGCCTCTCCGAGACCGACACGGCCCGCGCCGTGGCCGCCACCGTACGGTCCTATCGCGAGCGCATGGCGGACTATTCCGGAATGCGTGCTCTCGACATCTGGTACGACGCCATAGACATCGACCGGTTCATCGGTGAAATGGAGACCGAAGAGGCACGCGAGCGCGTCGAGCAGCGTCTCAGGAAAGTGCGGGAAAAGAACACGCCGGAGTTCCTGTTCCCGAAGTTCGCCGAGCAGTCGGGGAACCTGCCGCGCATAATCGACGACCTGCCGTTGATCTTCCATCCGACGGAGGAGCAAGCGCCCGGCCTCCATTCCGGCTACAGGGAAGGATGGGTGCAGTATCGCGATTCACTTGGCGAGCATGTGCGCGCCCTGTTCGACCGCTTCCACTTCTGCGATCTGGCGATCAAGGTCGTGGGCGTCGGCAGTGTCGGCACCATGTGCCTGATCGCGCTGCTCGTCGCGTCCGAAGAGGATCCGCTCTTCCTGCAGATCAAGGAGGCCAAGGCCTCGGTTCTAGAGCCCTATGCAGGTGCGAGTGCCCACGCCAACCACGGCCAGCGGGTGGTGGCCGGGCAGAGGCTGATGCAGTCGGCGAGCGACCTGTTTCTGGGATGGGGTACCGGCTTGAGCAAGCGGCATTTCTACGTGCGCCAGCTTCGCGACATGAAGACCAGTGCCATCATCGAGGATTTCGATGCCAGCGATCTGCGCGCCTATAGCCGTGTCTGCGGCTGGGCATTGGCGCGCGCCCATGCCCGCTCCGGCGATCCTGCCAAGATTGCGGGATACCTGGGCTCGAGCAAGGTTTTCGACGACGCGATGTGTGACTTTGCCGTGGCGTATGCGGACCAGGCGCAGCGCGACCACCGCGCCTTCGTCAGGGCAGTGCGCCAGGGCAGGGTCAAAGCCGTCGTCGAGACGAGCTGAGCGTCCCATGACAATCGACCTGCTGGCTTCGACCGCCGGCCATATCGTGGAACTGATTGGGGTCCTCGTCCTGTTGGCGGGTGCGTTCCTGGCCATCGGCGCCTGCCTGATCCGCATTCGCCGGGGGGCCAGCCCGGAGGACGCCTATCACGGTCTGCGCACCGACCTCGGGCGGGCGATTCTGCTTGGCCTGGAGTTTCTCGTCATCGCCGACATCATCGGAACCGTGGCGATAGAGCCCACCCTTTATAATCTTGGTGTCCTGGCGGTGATCATCGCCATCCGCACCCTGCTTGGGTTCGCGCTGGAGCTCGAGGTCAGCGGGCGTTGGCCCTGGCAAAAAGGCAGGCAGTGACCATGCGCCCGCGCGGCTCGCTGGTCGTGCTGGCCGCGGCGGCACTGTGCGGCTGCAGCAGCATCGGGCCGGGAACCGTGCCTCGCGACCGCGCCGACTATGCCGCCGCGATCGGGGATTCCTGGAAGCAGCAGACGCTGCTCAACATCGTGCGGTTGCGTTACGGCGACTATCCGATGTTCATGGAGATCGGCCAGATCATCGCGGGCTACCAGTTCCAGACAACTGGCGGAGCAGGGTTCGGAATTGCCAACTACACCAGCGCCGCGACGGGCGTGGTGCCGCCCGCTGTTGGCGGTACGGCGGCCGTCGGTGCGACTTTCATCGACCGGCCGACCATAATCTATGCCCCACTCACCGGGACGGACTTCGTCCGCAAGCTGATGGAGCCGATGCCGCCAAGCGCGGTGCTGTTCCTGCTGCAGGCGGGATACAATGCGACCGTCGTGATGCCGCTCACCGTGGAGTCCATCAACGGCATCGCCAACGAATCGCGGCGGCCGGGGATGTCCCGGCCAGCGGATCCACGATTCCTGCGGCTCACCCAGCTCCTGTACGAGCTGCAGCAGGCCAACGCACTGCAGATCCGGATCAACCGCAAGAAAGATGGCGAGAACACGCTGATCGGCTTCCCTCCGGCTGGGGGCAGCGCGGCCAATGTGGCTTCGCAGATTGCCGAAGTCCGCAGTATTCTCCACCTTTCACGCCCTGCCGGCGATTACTCGGTGCGGTACGGCGGCTATTCCGGCAAGTCGGACGAAATCGCGCTGGTGACGCGTTCGATGCTCCAGGTGATGCTCGAACTCGGAATCCTGACACAGGTGCCCGAAGCCGACGTCTCGAGCGGGCGCGCCATGCCCGGGGCCACCATGGCGCACGCCTCGGAGGGCACGACTCCGCCGCTCATCAACATCCTGAGCGGGCCGTCGGCGCCATCCGATTCCTACGTGGCCGTACCCTACAAGGGGCGCTGGTTCTGGATCGCCGAGACCGACATCCGGTCGAAGCTGATCTTCGGGAGCGTGATGCTGCTCTTCTCGATATCCGATGTCGGCGTGCGGTCGGCGCCGCCGGTCGTCACCGTGCCAGCCAACTAGACGGCTGGCACGCGGTCGGTAAGCCCTACGGCTGTTCCCGCGCGGTGTCGGTGCCGCGTTCCGACTCGTCGAAGGCGGTCTTGATCATCCACCAGCAGAACAGGACGCCGAACAGGCTGAGCGACAGGCCGAAGGCCAGGATGCCGGAATCGCGCGCGGCGCCCGCCATCAGCAGGCCCACGAGGCCGAGCAGGCCGGCGAAGATTCCCATGATCCAGTGAGACATGTCGTTTCTCCTCTATTTGTCGTCGTCGTCGAACAGGATTCGGCCCGCCGCCCCGTCGGGGTCGTCGTACTGGCCGTTGCGCAGAGCCCACAGAAAGGCGGCGAGCGCGATGAGTCCCAGAAGCAGGGCGACCGGCACGAGGACCAGCAGGCTGTCCATCAGCGCGGTCCTTTTGCCGGGTGTCCCGCGCCGAGGCGCAGCGCGTTGCCGATCACCAGCAGCGAGGAAGACGACATCGCCACCGCGGCGACGAGCGGCGTGACCTCGCCCAGGATGGCGAGCGGCACGGCGCTGAGATTGTAGAGCAGCGCCAGCGCCAGGTTCTGGCGCACCAGGCGGTCGGCGCGGCGGGCGACGTCCAGCGTCTCGATCGCCGGCGCCAGCGCCTCGCCCTGGAAGACGGCATCGGCGGCATTCTGCGCCGCCTCGGCGGCGCTGGTCGGCGACAGCGAGGCATGCGCGGCGGCGAGCGCCGGCGCATCGTTCAGCCCGTCGCCGACCATCATCACCTTGCGTCCCTCGGCGGCGAGCGTGGCGAGGCGCGCGACCTTTGCCGCAGGCGTGGCCTCGGCCTGCCAGGTCGCGATGCCGGCGGCGCGCGCGGCCTCGGCGACGACGGCCGGTCGGTCGCCGGACAGGAGTTCGACCTGCAGGCCGCGCGCCTGCAGCGCCGCGACCGCGTTGGCCGCATCGGGCCGCAGCCGGTCGGCGAAGGCGAAGCGGTGCGGCGGGCCTCCGTCGCGCACGAACCACAGTTCGGAGCGCCCGTCGTCGACCGGCGCGGCGACGCCGCAGAAAGCGGCCGATCCCAGCCTGCTGTCATGTGTGGCGAGTCCCTGGCCGGCATGCTCGACCACGCCGTCGGCGGGCGCCACGTCGGGCAGGGCGCGGGCCAGCGCCCGGGCCAGCGGATGGCGCGAGGCCGCCGCCAGCGACGCCGCGCGACGGCGAACGTCCGGATCGGCCGGCATCTCGACGAGTTCGGGCCGGCCCAGCGTCAGCGTACCGGTCTTGTCGAGCACGACATGGTCGATCTGCGCCAGCCGCTCCAGTGCCGTCGGAGAGAGCAGCAGGACGCCCGACCGCAGCAGCCGCGTGCTGGCCACGACCTGCACGACCGGCACCGCGAGTGCCAGGGCGCAGGGGCAGGTGATGATCAGCACGGCGGTGGCGACCAGCAGCGCGCGATCCCACGAGAGGCCGCCGAGGAGGAACCAGCCGAGGAAGGTGAGCAGCGCGGTGGCATGCACGACCGGCGCATAGGCGCGCGCCACGCGGTCGGCGAGGGCGACGAAGCGCGAGCGGCCGCGCTCGGCCGCTTCGACCAGTCGCACGATTTCCGCGAGCAGCGTGCGTTCGCCGGAGGCTGTGACGCGCACGCGCAGGGCGGCGCCGAGATTGACCATGCCGGCGAAGACCCGCGACCCGGGCGCCACCGCCTGCGGCAGGCTCTCGCCGGTGACCAGCGAGGCGTCGAGTGTGGAGGCGCCTTCGCTCACCAGCCCGTCGGCGCCCAGCCGCTCGCCGGCGGCGACCAGCAGCACGTCGCCCGGCACCAGCGCATCGACACGCCGCGATGCCGTGCCGCCGTCCGGCAACAGGATCGTGGCGGTGCGCGTGGTGAGCGCCATCAGCGCGCGCACCGCGTGCCGCGCCCGGCCGCGCGCGCGGCGGTCGAGATAGCGGCCGATCAGCAGGAAGAAGAGCAGCGTGATCGCCGAATCGAAATAGGCATGCTGCTCGCCCGCCCAGGCTTCGTGCAGGCTGACGAGGCAGGCCAGCGTGACGCCGATCGAGATCGGCACATCCATGTTGGTGCGGCCGGCGCGCAGCGCGGCGAAGGCCGAGCGGAAGAAGGGCTGGCCGGCATAGGCGACGGCGGGCAGGGCGATGGCTGCGGACAGCCAGTGGAAGAGCGTGCGCGTTGCCTCGCCCATCGAGCCGTCGTGGCCCGACCAGACGGCGACCGACAGCAGCATGACGTTGGCCGCGGCAAAGCCCGCGACGGCCAGGGCCCGCAGCAGTTCGCGCGCCTCGCGGTCGTCCTCCGCCGTGACGGCGAGCGCGTCGTAGGGGGCGAGGCGGAAGCCCAGCGCTGCGACCAGGCCGGCATGGGCATTGGCCTCCGCCGGCGTGCCGCGCCAGGCGAGCGACAGGCGCCGCGTCGACAGATGCACCCGCGCCTTCGTGACGGCCGGGTTGCGGGCGAGCAGGCTCTCGATCAGCCAGACGCAGGCCGCGCAGTCGAGTCCGTCGACCAGCAGTTCGAGCGTGCACTGGTCCTTGCCGGCTTCGCGCGCATGGGTCGCGAAGTCGGCCTCCAGCGGCTCGGGCCGCCGGGCACGCCGCTCCTCGAGGCGGGCGTAGAAGCCATCCAGGCCTGCTGCGCCGATGATGGCGTGCGCGCTCGCGCAGCCGCTGCAGCAGAATGCGTCGTCGCCCCGCCCGCGCACCGGCGCGCCGCAATGCGCGCAGGCCTGCGCGGTGCGGCTCGCGGTCGGTGCGGCGAAGAGGGCGGCGTCGGTCACTTGAGGAACATGCGTTGCGTCTGGGCGAAACGCTCGCCGTCGCGCTCCACCACGATGTCGACGTCCCAGTTGCCGCGTGCGGGCAGGGCAACGTGGCCCTCGTGCCGGCCGGCGTCGACCGCGGCCATCGCAACGCCGAGCGGCGGGCGCTTCTCGGCCGGCCGCACCAGCTCGACCATCACGCGGGCACCCGCCAGCGGTGCGCCGGACCGATCGGACAAGGTCAGTTCGAGGCGATCACTCTGCGGATGCCAGAAGGTGACGACGCGCCAGCCCAGGGTGTCGCGGGCCTGCTGGGCGGCGACGACGTCGTTGTAGTGCAGTCCGCGGTCGCGTGGCTTCGGCGTGTAGAGGCCGGAGAAGGATCCGACCGCGAACCAGATCATGGTGCCGTTGACCGCGAATACGATCGCGAAACCCAGCACGAAGAGCCAGGGGATATGGCGATCGCGGCCGACGGTCGTGGTGGCGGTTGTCATGGCGTGTCTCCTCAGCGGGCTGGTCCGACGAACACCGCATCGTGCGCGGCGCGCGTGCTGCTTCCGGTCTCGCGTATGTCGAAGGCGATGGGCCGGGTGCCGGCCGGCGCGGCCGAAGCGGGCACCGTGACGAAGACGCGATAGGTGCCGACCGTGTCGGGATGCACGGCGAGTTCGGCTTCGCCGCCCTCGGTGCCGGCGCCGACGACGCCCAGCGTCGCCTGCGGCAGGCCGGACACGGACAGCAGGTAGCGGTGCTCCTGCCGCTGCTTGTTCAGGATCTTCACCGTATAGGCGTTGCGGATGTCGCCGTTCGACAGTCGCACGAGGTTCGGGCTGCGATCGCGCTGGACCGTCAGCTCGGCGGTGGTGCGCAACACGAAGGCCGTGAGGAAAATCGCCGCCACCACGAGGAGCAGGCCGGCATAGAGCACCGTGCGCGGCCGAATGGGGCGCCAGCGCGCCTGCTGTCCGCCCTTGGTCCGTTCCTTGACCTGCTGGTTGGCCAGCGTGTCCCAGCGGATCAGGCCGCGCGGGCGGCCCACCTTGTCCATGGTCTGCGTGCAGGCATCGACGCAGAGCGAGCAGCCGATGCATTCGATCTGCTGGCCGTCGCGGATGTCGATGCCGGTGGGACAGACGGCGACGCACAGGTTGCAGTCGACGCAGTCGCCGCGGCCCTCCCAGCCGTCACCGGCCTTGTGCTTGCCGCGCTTCTCGCCGCGCCATTTCTGATAGGTGACGATCAGGCTCTGCTCGTCGAGCATCGCCGCCTGGAAGCGCGGCCACGGGCACATGTAGGTGCAGACCTGCTCGCGGGCCCAGCCTGCCAGGACATATGTCGTCGCCGTCAGGAGTCCGACGAAGACGTAGACCTCGGCGGAGGCTTCGCCCCGGAAGATCTTCACCAGGGTGGTCGGCGCATCGACGTAGTAGAAGACCCAGGCGCCGCCGGTCGCCGCCGCGATGACGAGCCACGCCGCATGCTTCAGCGTCTTGCGCGCCGCCTTCGCAACGGACATCGGCTGGCGGTCCATCCGCATACGTTCGTTGCGGTCGCCCTCGATCAGCCGCTCGACCCACATGAAGAGATCGGTCCACACGGTCTGCGGACAGGTGAAGCCGCACCACACGCGCCCGAACAGCGAGGTGGCGAGGAACAGGCCGAAGGCGGCCAGGATCAGCAGGCCGGTGACGAAGTAGACTTCCTGCGGCCAGATCACCGTGTCGAAGAACCAGCCGCGCCTTCCGTCGAGATCGATCAGGATGGCCTGGCTGGGCGCATCCGGGCCGCGATCCCAGCGGATCCACGGCACGAGATAATAGATGCCCAGAAGCAGGACGAGGACGCCCCACTTGATGCGCCGCCACTGCCCGGCGATGGCGCGCGGGTAGACCTTGATGCGCGTGACGTAGAGCGGCAACGCTTCCTTCTGCTTGCGCAGGGAAACCGCTTCGTCGTCGTGGACGCGATTGTCCATTGTCCGTCTGCCCGCATCGCGCCTAGCGGCCGCCGCCCAACGCGTGGACGTAGATGGCCAGCATCTTCATGGTCGCCTCGTCGAGGCGGCCGCTCCATGCCGGCATGCTGCCGTTGCGCGCGTAGAAGATGGACCGGTAGACCGAGTCGCGGTCGCCACCATAGAGCCACAACCCGTCGGCGAGATTGGGCGCACCCAGCTCCTGGTTGCCCTTGCCCTCGGCGCCGTGGCACGCGACGCACTGCTCCTGGTAGATCTTCGCGCCTTCCGGCGTGGCCTTCGCCTTGCCCGAGAGGCTGAGGACATAGTCGGTGACGGCGGCCACCTGGGCGCCGGTCAGCAGGCCGTCGACGCCGAAGCGCGGCATCATCGACTGGCGCGACTTGTCGTCGGCGTTGCGGATGCCATGCCGGATGGTGGTGTAGATCTGGTCGAGGCTGCCGCCCCAGATCCAGTCGTCGTCGACCAGGTTGGGGAAGCCCGGGCTGCCGGCGCCGCCCGCGCCGTGGCACTGCATGCAGTTGGTCTGGAAGGCCGAGCGGCCGCCGGCCATCGCGAAGTTGAGCAGCTCCGGCTCCTTGGCGATCTGGGCGAGCGGCGTTGCACGGATGCGGTCGACATAGACCGCGCGAGACTTGGCCTGGGCCTCGAGCGCCTGGGTCAGCTCGACCCGGCTCGAATAGCCCAGAGAGCCCTCGGTATGTCCGTTCAGCCACGGCCAGGACGGGTAGAGGAAGCAGTAGACGGCCGCGAAGACGATGGTGGCGTAGAAGGTATAGACCCACCAGGTCGGCAGCGGCGTGTTCAGCTCCTTGACGCCATCCCATTCATGGCCGGTCGTGTCGCGGCCCGACAGTGTGTCCTTCTCGATCTTGGTCGGCATGACGGGTCCTTCAGCGGTCGTCGTCTTTGAGGGGAATCTGCGCATCCTTCTCGAAGCGCTTCTTGTTGCGTGGCCGCCAGGCCCAGAAGGCGATGCCGGCGAAGACGATCAGCGCCCATACGGTCCACAGCGAGCCCAGGAACTCACCCAGCGATTGCAGGGTCATGGCCGCCTCCTACTGCCGCAGCCGCTCGGGCGGCAGGTCGCCGAAGCTGACCAGCGTGCCGAGCATCTGCAGGTACGACACCAGCGCATCCATCTCGGTGATGGAAGTCGTGTTGCCGTTGAACTTGCCGACGACGGCACGCGGATAGCGCTTCTCGAGGGCCGTCGGATCGAGGTCGGGATTGACCTGTGCTTCCAGGTCCGCCTTGGCGTTGGCGATCATCTCGTCGGTGTAGGGCGTTCCGACCGCGCGCAGCGTCTTCAGGTGCTGGGCGATGTCGCTGTAGTCGAGCGGCTTGTCGGCCAGGAACGGGTAGGCCGGCATGATGCTCTCCGGCACCACGGCGCGCGGCGAGGCGAGATGCGCCACGTGCCAGTCGTTGGAGTAGCGGCCGCCGACGCGCGCGAGGTCAGGGCCGGTGCGCTTGGAGCCCCACTGGAACGGCTTGTCGTACATGCTCTCGGCGGCGAGGCTGTAGTGACCGTAGCGCTCGACCTCGTCCTTGAAGGGCCGGATCTGCTGGCTGTGGCAGAGGTAGCAGCCTTCGCGGATGTAGATGTTGCGCCCGAGCAGCTCGAGCGGCGTGTAGGGTCGCACGCCATCGACACGCTCGATCGTCGTCTCAATGGTGAACAGCGGGATGATCTGGACCAGGCCGCCGATCGATACGGTGATCAGCGTCAGGACGAGCATCAGAATGGCGTTCTTCTCGATCCATTCGTGACGGATGAACATCGCGCGTCTCCTAGGCTGCGAGGGCAGGGCGGGGACGGGCGGCGAGCGTTGCCTCGCCACGGATCGTGCGCCACATGTTGTAGGCCATCAACAGCCCACCGGTGAGGAAGAAGATCCCGCCCAGCAGCCGGATGGCATAGAAGGGCTGCATGGCCGCGACCGTCTCGACGAACGAGTACTGGAGAAAGCCGAGCTCATCGTAGGCACGCCACATCAAACCCTGCATGATGCCGCTCACCCACATCGCCGTGATGTAGAGGACGATGCCGATGGTCGAGATCCAGTAGTGCCAGCCCATCAGGCGCGTCGACCACATGCCCGTCCGGTTCCACAGCTTCGGCACCATGTAGTAGAGCGTGCCGAACACGATGAAGGCGACCCAGCCCAGCGCGCCGGAATGGACATGGCCGATCGTCCAGTCGGTGTAGTGACTGAGCGAATTGACGGCCTTGATCGACATGACCGGACCCTCGAACGTCGACATGCCGTAGAAGCCGACGGCGGTGACGGAGAAGCGCAGGCCGGGATCGGTGCGCAGCTTGTCCCAGGCGCCCGACAGCGTCATCAGGCCGTTGATCATGCCGCCCCAGCTTGGCATCCACAGCATCACCGAGAAGACCATGCCGAGCGTCTGCGCCCAGTCGGGGAGCGACGTGTAGTGCAGGTGATGCGGGCCGGCCCAGATGTACATGAACACCAGGGACCAGAAGTGCACGATGGACAGGCGGTAGGAGTAGACCGGCCGGTTCGCCGCCTTCGGGATGTAGTAGTACATCATGCCGAGGAAGGCCGCGGTCAGGAAGAAACCGACCGCGTTGTGGCCGTACCACCACTGGATCATCGCATCCTGCACGCCCGACCAGGCACCGTAGCTCTTGGTCCCGGTGATCGACACCGGCAGCGCGAGGTTGTTCACGATGTGCAGCATCGCGATGGTGACGATGAAGGCGAGGTAGAACCAGTTGGCCACGTAGATGTGCGGCTCCTCGCGCTTCAGCACGGTGCCGAGATAGGCCAGCAGGTAGGCGACCCAGACGATCGTCAACCACAGGTCGACGAACCATTCGGGCTCGGCGTACTCCTTGCTCTGCGTGATGCCGAGCAGGTAGCCGGTGGCGGCCATGACGATGAAGAACTGGTAGCCGAGCAGGATGAACCAGGCGAGCGGCTCGCCGCCGAAAAGGCGGGCGCGGCAGGTGCGCTGCACGACGTGGAAGGCGGTGCCGATCAGCGCGGTGCCGCCGAAGGCGAAGATCGCCGCCGACGTGTGCAGCGGCCGCAGGCGTCCGAAGGTGAGGTAGGGGCTGTCGAAGCTGAGCTGCGGCCAGACGAGCTGGGCGGCGATGATGACGCCGACAAGGAAGGCCGCAACCCCCCAGAACATCGTCAATACGACGGCGGCCCGGATCGGATCCTCGACATAGTGCGGCGTTGCTCGCGCACCTGCTGACAGCACGGCTGGACTCGACATGATCTCTCCCGCTTTGACGCGGGGAGACTAGGGAGGTGGCCCGCGATCTCCCTTGATGTGGGTCAAGGCTTCGCGCCGCCAGCCGGTATGAAGTGTCGCATCATGTCCGGGAAAAACTCACCATGAGCGAACCTGTTGCAGTGTTTCCGGGCCCGTCGCCGCAGATCCGGCGCGTGCCCATAGACCGGCCCTGGGTGTGGCTGGCCGCGGGCTGGAACGATCTCTGGGCGGCGCCGGCGAGCGGCCTCGCGTGGGGCGCTGGGGCGGTCGCGGCGGGCTGGGTCTCCATCGCGCTGCTGCTGTGGTTCGAGCAGCCCTGGCTGGTCCTGCCGCTCAGTGCCGGCTTCTTCTTCGTGGGACCGTTCATGGCGGTCGGCCTGTACGAAACCAGCCGCCGGCTCGGCGCGGGTCTGCCGGTGGACGGCGCCGCGACGCTGGCCGCCTGGCGGCGCAATACCGACCAGATCGCGCTGATGGGGGTCGTGCTGCTGCTGCTGCATCTCGCGTGGATGCGCGCCGCGCAACTCCTGTTCGCCCTTTTCCAGGGACAGGGCGTGCCGTCGTGGGACCGTTTCACCGACGTCCTCTGGCATTCCGCCCGCAGCCTTCCTTTCCTGGCGGCCGGCGTGGTGATCGGCGCGGCCCTTGCGGCGCTCGCCTTCGTCATCGGTGCTTTTTCGATTCCGCTACTGCTCGACCGCCGCCATTCGAACGTGTTCGAGGCGATCGCCACCTCGGTTGCCGCGGTGCGCCTCAACCCGCGTCCGATGCTGTTGTGGGCGGGCCTGATCGTCCTGCTGGTCGCCATGGCCATGGTGCCGGGGCTGCTCGGCCTGGTCGTCGTGCTGCCGGTGGTGGCGCACGCCACCTGGCACGCCTATCGCGATGTGGTGGTCTTCGAGCCGGCTCCACCCTCCGGTGAAGCCACCGCCGCTGCCTCTCCGTAATTCTCCGTAGTCGAATCCCGGAATTTTCTGCCGGCGGGACAGGTCGTATCGATGCTTGCGGACTTGGCGGATGTGAGGCCGGGTCGAGAGAGGGGACATGAGCAGATATTCGAAGCCAATGACTCCGCAGGAGTTCGTCCAGGACGTGAGCGGAATCGGTCTGTGGCTGTACGCCTCCATTCTGCTCGTGCTCGCGATCGCCGCAGCCCTCGAGGCGCTCGTTACGGTGTAAGGTCGCCTGCCGAAGCATGGGCGAAGGTGGCTCAATTCGGGTGCAATTCCCGCTGCACGATCCGAGACGCGCATCGAAGCAGTACGGCAGGGCGCTCGTAGTCGCCGCCTGAGTCGATCGCCGGCTACAGCCGCTGGCTCGCCAGGGCAAGCATGACCAAGGCGTTGCCCACCAGCAGCGGAGCGCTCACCCATGTCGCGGCCGCGCGTATGCGGCGCCGCATGATCAGTCCGCCCCAGCCGACGGCCACGAGCGCGGGCACGGTGCCCAGGGCAAAACCCGTCATCGCCAGGGCGCCTTCCGTCACCGAGCCGGTGCCAGCCGCGGCCGCAAGCGCGGCGTAGAGCAGGCCGCAGGGCAGGAAGCCCAGCAGGACGCCGAGCCCGTACCGCCCGGCCGGGTGGCGGGAACGCGACAGCGGAGCGGCGAGCCGCGACAGGGTGGAACTCCAGGGAGTCGTCGTACCCCCGATCGCCAGGCCGGCCGCCTGCGCGATCAGCAACAGCGCCGCGACCGCGAGCAGGAGCGAGGAGGCCCAGGCGAAGCCGGTGGTGGCGGCGAAGAGCGCGGTGGCGCTGCCGGCAATGGCGCCCAGCGCCGTGTAGGTCGTGGCTCGTCCCAGATGATAGGGCACCAGCGCCGCGCCCGAGGCGCGGCGCCACTCCCCGTACCCGGACAGGGGCGTGGCGTCCGTGGCGGCCATCACCTGGCCCAGCACGAAGGGGCCGCACATGCCGGCGCAATGCAGCGCACCGCCCGCGAGGCCGGCCAGGAACAAGGCCAGCGGCAGGGACGCCGCGAACGCTGAAGGATGCAGGCCTTCGCCACAGAGGGCGATGAGGCGCGAGACGATTTCCATGTCCTGATTGGACACTTTCGGCGGCTCCAGCGTCTTGACCTGCATCAAGGCGGGCGGGGGCATGGGGCAGCAGATTTCGATGCCTGCCAAGGAGCTGCCGATGACCTACAAGACGATCCTGGTCCATTGTGACGCCGGCCCGAAGGTCGCCCAGCGACTCGTTGTGGCCGCGGACCTCGCGGAGCGGGACGCCGCGCATCTGGTGGGCCTGCATGCAAGTCCGCCGCTGGAGGCCCCGGTCTTCTTCGAGGGCATGCCCATGGACAGTCTCTTCGCCAGCTATGAAGCCGGCGCCAAGGCCGACGAGGGCGCCGCGCGCAAGGCATTCGACAAGGCGCTCAAGGGCCGGCGCCTCTCCTCCGAATGGCGCGTGACGGAGGGCTTCATCGATACCGAACTCGCCGTGCAGGCGCGCTACGCCGATCTCCTCGTGGTCGGGCAGACCGATCCAGAGGCGCAGACGCCCACGCCGTCGGACCTGCCGGAATCCGTGGTTCTTTCGACCGGCCGTCCGTGCCTCGTCGTGCCGCATGTGGGCGTCCGCAAGCCGCCCGGCCAGAACGTACTTCTGTGCTGGAACGCGACCCGCGAAAGCGCACGGGCCGCGGCCGACGCGCTGCCGTTCCTCCGTGCCGCCCGCAAGGTGACGGTGCTCGTCGTCGACCCGCGCACTTCGCCCAACGGGCATGGCGCCGAGCCGGGCGCCGACGCCGCGCATTGGCTGGCGCGTCATGGCGTGAAGGTGACGGTGCAGCGCGACGTCGCGGCAGACACGGATGTCGGCGGGGTCATCCTGTCGCGCGCCGCCGATCTCGACGTCGACCTGATCGTGATGGGCATCTACGGACACAGCCGGGTGCGCGAGATGGTGTTGGGTGGCGCCAGCCGCACGCTGCTCGCCAGCATGACGGTTCCGGTCTTCATTTCGCATTGAGGCGGGCGATCGTGGACGGCACCAACCTCACGCGGCGGAGCCTGGCGGCGTACGACCGGCCCGTTCCGCGATACACCAGCTATCCGACCGCCGCGCAGTTCCATGCGGCAGTGGGGCCGTCGGATCATCGCGCCTGGCTCGCGGCCCTGCCCGATGACCGCGCCACGGTCTACCTGCATGTGCCGTTCTGCAAGCAGCTCTGCTGGTATTGCGCCTGCAACACGTCGGCGATGAGCCGGACGCAGCCGCTCGACGACTATGCGCAGGCGCTGATGCGTGAGATCGACCTGGTTGCCGATGCCGTTCCGCATCTGCTGGTGGGCACGATCCAGTGGGGCGGCGGCACGCCCTCGCAGCTCGGCGCGGCGCGCCTGGCCCAGGTCTCGCGGCATCTGGCGGGGCGGTTCGACCGGGCCAGCAGCGCCGAAACGTCGGTCGAGGTCGATCCGCGTTTCTGCGACGAGGCCTTCGTTGCGGCAATGGTCGATGCCGGCGTCACGCGTGTGAGCGTCGGCGTGCAGGACTTCGACATCGACGTGCAGTCGGCCATCAACCGGCTTCAGTCGGTCGAGGTCACGGGTGCGGCCATCGGGCGGTTCCGGGACTCCGGCGTGCGGCACGTGAACATCGATCTCGTGTATGGACTGCCGCGCCAGACCCTGGACTCGTTGTCGCGCACGCTCGATGTCGCCCTCGCGATCCGTCCCGAACGCTTCGCGGTGTTCGGCTACGCGCACGTGCCCTGGATGAAGACGCGGCAGCAGCTCATCGACGTGTCGACACTTCCCGGCCTGTCCGAGCGCGCCGCGATGGCCGATCTTGTCGCCGAGCGGCTCGTCGCGGCCGGCTACAATCGGATCGGTCTCGATCATTTCGCCCTGCCGGCGGATCCGCTGGCAACGGCGGCGGGCCGCGGCCAGCTGCGTCGCAGCTTTCAGGGTTACGTCGCCGAGGCGTTGCCCTCGGTCGTCGGCCTCGGCGCCTCGGCGATCTCGAGCCTGCCCCAGGGATTCGTCCAGAACGCATCCGATACCAAACGGTACCAGTCCGCCATCGCGGCGGGCCTGCTTGCGACCGAGCGGGGCGTGGCGACCCATGCCGCGGACCGGCTGCGTGCCGAGATTATCGACCGGTTGATGTGTAACTTCTCTGCGGACCTGGGCGAGATCTGCCGCCGTCACGAGTTCGCGGTTGGACCCTTCCTGGCCGGCATCGCGGAACTGCCGGCGCTGATCGATGACGGCCTCGTGCGCCTCGACGGCGATCGGCTGCATGTCACCGATCGCGGGCAGCCGTTGGTACGGTTCGTGTGTGCCGCCTTCGACCAATACCTTGCCCAAGGCAAGGGACGCCATTCCAGCGGGATCTGACGGAGTCATTCGATGAGCACCTACCTTCTCGTTCAGCGCCATGTCGAGGCCGCACTCGCCGAGGCGGCGGCCAAGGGGATCGACGGCGATGTCGTGGCCCGTTCCCTGCTGTCCGAGGCGATCCGGATCTTCCGGCTCAACCGCTCGGCCGGGGATATCGCCGCAGAGCTCGGCGCGGCGATCGACAATCTCGACGAGGATGCGCCGCTCGCCTTCATCCGGCCCTGAGTTTCGTCCCGCCCCTCGGGCGTGCTATCGTCGGCGACAAGCGCCGCCGATCGATGCAGAAGCCATTTCCATGAGCGAAACGACATTAGCCTTGGCGCTGGAGGCGGCCGAGGCACGGCTGCGCTCGGTCCTGCAGACCGTGCCGGACGCCATGCTGATCATCGACGAGAAGGGATTGATCGAGTCGCTGAGCACGACGGCCGAACGGCTGTTCGGCTACGATCATGCCGAGGTCGTGGGTTGCAACGTCAGCATTCTCATGCCGTCTCCCGATCGGGAGCGCCACGACGCCTATATCGAGCGTTATCTGGCGACTGGCGAGAGGCGCATCATCGGCATCGGTCGCATCGTCGTCGGACAGCGCAAGGACGGCTCGACCTTTCCGATGCACCTGACCGTGGGCGAGTTGCGCACCGGCGACCGTCATCATTTCACGGGCTTCATCCGCGACCTCACCGTCCAGCAGATGACGGAGTCGCGGCTGAAGGAGCTGCAGTCGGAAGTGACGCACATGTCGCGCTTCACGGCGCTGGGCGAAATGGCGTCGACGCTTGCCCATGAGATCAACCAGCCTCTCACGGCCATCAGCAACTACCTCAAGGGTTCGCAGCGCATCCTGCAGCGGCTCGACGGCGAGGAGGTCGCGGTGCTGCGCGACGCGATCGGCAAGGCCGCGGATCAGGCGCTGCGGGCCGGCCAGATCATCCGGCGCCTGCGCGAGTTCGTATCGCGCGGCGACAGCGAGCGCACGAACGAGAACCTGCCCAAGCTGATCGAGGATGCCAGCACGCTTGCCCTGGTGGGTGCGCGCGAAGGGGGCATTGAAACCGTGTTCCGGCTCGATCCGAACGCCACGCAGGTCTTTGCCGATCGCATCCAGATCCAGCAGGTGCTGGTCAATCTGATCCGCAATGCCATCGAGGCGATGGCCGAGACCGCGCCGCCGCGCCGGCTCGAAATCGCAACCGTCCTGAGGGAGGGCGGCTTCGTCGAGGTCTCGGTCGCCGATTCGGGCCCCGGCCTCGCTCCCGAGGTGGCGCGCAACCTCTTCCAGCCGTTCGTCACGACCAAGCGCAAGGGAATGGGACTCGGGCTCTCGATCTGTCGCACGATCGTCGAGGCGCATGCCGGCCGGATATCCGTCGCCGGACGGGAAGGCGGGGGCACCGCCTTTCGCTTCACCTTGCCGTCGATCGCCGGACGCGGGGAGGGCGACGATGTCTAGCCAGGTGGTCCATGTCATCGACGACGATGTCGACGTCCGCCAGTCGCTGGCCTTCCTGCTCAGCACGGCGGGACTGGCCGTGCGCGTCCACGATTCGGCGACCACGTTCCTGCAGCTCCTGCAGGACATCCAGGACGGATGCGTCGTCACCGACATCCGCATGCCGGGAATGGACGGGCTGCAGCTCCAGAAGCGGCTCGCCGAACTGCGCCCCCGTCTGCCGGTGATCGTCATGACCGGCCATGGCGACGTGCCGCTGGCCGTGCAGGCCATGAAGGCCGGTGCCGTCGACTTCATCGAGAAGCCCTTCGACGACGAGGTCCTGCTTGCCGCGATCCGTTCCGCGCTGGCGCGTCATGCCCGCGACAGCGAGCACGAGTCCCGTGTCTCGGCCATCGGCGCGCGCCTCGCCCTCCTGTCGGAGCGCGAGCGCGACGTGCTGAAGGGCCTGGTCGACGGCAAGCCCAACAAGGTGATCGCCTACGATCTCGGTATCAGCGCCCGGACCGTCGAAGTCTACCGCGCAAACGTCATGACCAAGATGCAGGCCGACAGCCTGTCGGCGCTGGTTCGGATGGTGCTGGCGACCGCGCCGCCCGACAAGACACCCGATCCGGGCAGCGCCCCGTCCCCCTGATCGCGGCTGCGTGGCTCAGCGTCGGCCGTCGCCGACCGGCAGAAGGGTCAGCTCGATGAACCGTGTCAGCTCGCCCGGGGCGAACTTGCGCGGTTCGACGAGTTCGAAGAGGGTCTGGCGCGCGAGCACGACGCGGGCGGCCAGGGCGAGGGGCCGGCCTTCCAGGGACATGCCGGCCGGTAGGCGCAGCGAGAAGCCCATCGGCAGATGCCAGCCGCTTCGTATGACCTGTTCGGTCAGGATCGCCGGCGGATCCTGCGAGGTGTCGAGCAACTGAAGCTGCAGCTCGATGCCTCTTTGCAGCGGTTCCTTCAAGGGATAGGTCGCGGACCCGTTGATCACGATCGCCGGCGGCAGGCGATCGCCGAGGTCTCGCAGCAACGCGCTCGCGTGAAACATCGTCGCCTGACCCTGGGCGTTCAGGACGCAGGTGAAGCGAAAGAGGAACGACGTGCCGTCGCGCCTTTTCGCCCAGCCGTTGCTCGTGATCGTCGTCAGGATGGCCTGCGCGTCCGCATCTTCTGTCTTGTCGATGGTCATCCAGGGGCGACCGTCGAGGGCGAGCGTCATGAAGGCCGGATCGCCCTGTCGTACGCTGCCGCCGGCCTTGCCGGCGCACCGCGAAAGCAGGGGGACCGGCGCGTTGTCCGCAGGCTCGGCACGGACATCCAGCGACAGGGCCAGCGCGAAAAGCACGACGATGGCTTGTGCGACGCGGACGCATAGCGTCCACCCCAGTCGCACGAGAGCCGGTGGCTCGGGCTGATGCATCATCTCCTGATCCTCCGGTCTCGAAACGCGGGGCTGCGCCCCTCGTGGCTCGGCGCAGAGATACGGTAGAGACGGCGAGGCCGGTCCCCATGATCCAGATCAACGACGGTCCGCTTTCGGGGTGGGACACAAGCGCCCGCCGAATGTCACGCTTCCGAAGCGAGCAGGGGCGTCCCTTATCAGACGGAAAGCCCGACATGCCGCGCGCTTCATCGACGGATCGACCCGCGCCGCGGCCGGCAGGCCGGATCGGACCCGGTATCGTGACCGGCGCCGCCGACGACGATCCGAGCGGTATCGCGACCTACTCGCAGGCCGGAGCCCAGGCCGGGTTCGGCCTGCTCTGGACGGTCGTCCTCACCTGGCCCCTGATGGTGGCGGTCCAGTCGGTCAGCGCCCGGATTGGCCGGGTCACCGGGCGGGGACTCGCGGCCAATCTGTGCCGGGTGTTTCCACGCCCGCTCGTGTTGCTGGCGGTCGCCCTGCTGTTCGTGGCCAACACCGTCAACATCGGCGCGGACCTGTCGGCGATGGGCGCTGCCGTGAACATGCTCCTGCCGTGGGACCGGCATGGCTACACGCTGGGCTTTGCCGCCGTCTCGCTGCTGGCGATCGTGTTCGTCCCCTACAGCCGCTATGTCGGATTCCTGAAATGGCTGACCTTCTCGCTGCTGGCCTATGCCGGAATCGTGTTCACGGTTCGGCTCGACTGGGCCGCAGTGGCGACCGGTTCCCTGGTGCCGGCCTTCGATCTCGACGGCCGGACGCTGATGCTGGTCGTGGCGGTGCTGGGCACGACGATCGCACCGTACCTGTTCTTCTGGCAGACATCGCAGGAAGTCGAGGATGAGGAAGCCGACCCTGGAGCGGCGCCCCTGATCGTATCCTCCGATCACGCCGGGCGTGAAATCGCCCGCATCAACCGCGAGACCGCCGTCGGCATGGCGGTGTCGAACCTCGTCGCCTTCTTCATCATGTTGACGACCGCCGCGACCCTCCATGCGGCCGGCATCACGGATATCCAGAGCACGGAGCAGGCCGCGGCGGTGCTGCGGCCGATTGCCGGCGAGGCAACGTTCCTGCTGTTCAGCCTGGGCATCGTCGGGACGGGGATGCTGGCGGTGCCGGTGCTGGCCGGATCGGCTGCCTACGCTTTCGGCGAGGTGCTCGGCTGGACCACGGGGCTCGAAAACCGTCCGCGCGATGCGCTCCCATTCTACGCAATCATTGCCGCGGCGATCGGGATCGGCCTCGCGGTCGACTATCTCGCCCTCGATCCCATCAAGGCGCTGGTCTGGTCGGCGGTGTTGAACGGCGTGATCGTGGTCCCGTTCATCGCCGCCATCATGGTCGTCGCGTCGAGACGCGACATCATGGGAGCGTTCGTTGCGAGCTGGTGGCAGCGCGTGCTCGGATGGTTCACCTTCGCGGTGATGGGTGCCGCCTCGGTGGCCATGTTCGTCCTGATGTAGGCGGGCCGCGGCCCCTGCGAAAGAGCCGGGCCTTGAGCCACATCAAGGGCCGCTCCCGCTTTCCGGCCTATGGGGAGGGTGTATCCGGCACGGAGCAACCCATGCTGCGCTGGAGCGCTTTCTGCTCGATTGGCGTTCTGGGCTTCGGTGGGCTGATCCTGGCGGGTCTTACTCGCGACGTTCGCGTTTTCGTCATCTGTCTTCCGTTCAGCCTGCTGGCCGTCCTGCTCTGGTGGTGGCGAATGAAGGACGCCGACGATGCCCGACGGCCGCACCGAGACACGGGAGATGACAGATGCAATTGAAACAGATTCGACTGGAACTTGCCCGGACGCCCGAGTTCCCCAACGGAAGCGCGGTGCACGGTTACGAGCTTGTGGCTCCCCTGGATGGCAAGGGTCATCTCGACTCGGCGGGCTTCTCGGATGCCAAGTCGGCCTGCACCGTTCGCCGGTTCTGGGACGGAGCCGACGACGAGCATGGTTCGCTGATCCATACGCGGGGCGGCTGGGTTTTCTCCTATGCGCCGGGCCCGGATGACGACGAGCCGATCTTCAAGCTCGACCGGCATCAATTCACCGTCGGCGACTACATCACCGTCACCGAGCACGATGGCGTTGCGAGACCGTTCCGCGTCGTCGAGGTGAAGCCCGCCATCCTTCGTCGCTGACGGCAACGGGTGCCCTGATTCCAAGGAGGTCCACATGTCCGCACCATGGTCATCCATCATCCCCGAGCCCGGCCTGTCCGCTGCCGGCGATTCGTTCGTCGAGTGGCAGCGCGGCGTGACCGAGTTCGCCTTCCGGCGCCTCAATCGCAACCTGCAGTGCTGCCAGGATTTCATGAGCGCACGGACACCGGCTGAGCTGCACAAAGCCCAGCAGGACTGGGCCCTGCAGTTCTCGTCCGACTACCAGGGCGAGATCCGGCGGCAGATGGAACTGCTGGCCGCTGCGCCCGCCACATCGGACGAGGTGCAGGAGTCGGCAGCGCTCGTCGCCTGATCTCCGGCTGGTTGAGGCAGATCAATCCGCCGTGACCGGCACGAGACTATCGTCGTGCGTGAAACGCGGAGGAAGGTCATGGCCAGGATGATGGCGGCCGTTTTTGCCGAACCGGGACGCATCGTCCTGGAATCACGCCCGGTACCTGACGTCGGGCCCTCCGATGCGCTGGTTCGCATCTCGACCACGACGATCTGCGGCACCGACGTTCATATTCTTCGCGGCGAGTATCCCGTCCGCAAGGGACTCATCGTCGGCCACGAGCCGGTCGGGATCGTCGAGAAGCTCGGCTCGCAGGTGAAGGGCTACAAGGAAGGCCAGCGCGTGATCGCCGGTGCGATCACGCCCAGCGGGCACAGTTATGCGTGCCTCTGCGGCCAGCCTTCGCAGGATGGACCCGATACGCGGCACGGTTTCAAGCCGGCGGGCGGCTGGCGCTTCGGCAATACGATCGACGGCTGCCAGGCGGAGTTCGTGCTGGTTCCGGACGCGATGGCCAACCTCTCGCCGGTGCCGGGCAATCTCAGCGACGAGCAGGTTCTGATGTGTCCCGACATCATGTCGACGGGGTTCGCCGGCGCCGAGAGCGGCCAGGTCCGGATCGGCGATACGGTGGCGGTGTTCGCCCTCGGCCCGATCGGGCTTTGCGCGGCGCTCGGGGCGCGGCTGATGGGCGCGACCACCGTGATCGGCGTCGATACCGTTCCGGCGCGGATGGCCGTCGCCCGCAAGCTCGGCATCGATCACGTAGTCGACTTCCGCAAGGTCGATCCGGTCGTGGCGATCCGCGAACTCACCGACGGGCGCGGCGTCGATGTCGCCGTCGAGGCGCTCGGCACCCAGCAGACTTTCGAGAACGCCCTGCGGGTGCTGCGTCCCGGCGGGACGCTGTCGAGTCTCGGTGTCTATTCGGGCGACCTCCGCATTCCGCTCGACGCCTTTACTGCCGGACTGGGCGACAACAAGATCGTCACGTCCCTGTGCCCGGGCGGCAAGGAACGCATGCGCCGCCTGATGGCTGCGGTCGCTTCGGGCCGGGCGAATCTGGAGGCGCTGGTCACGCACCGGTTCAGGCTCGCCGACATCGAGATGGCCTACGACCTCTTCGCCCATCAGCGCGACGGCGTGCTGAAAGTGGCGATCACGCCGTGAGGCCGGCATGACCCGCGCCACCGACCCGGCCGCACGGCCGACGCCCTCCCCGATGCCCCGCGATCCGCTGCGCCCGGGTTTCGTCTGGGGCGCGTCGACCTCGTCGTACCAGATCGAGGGCGCTGCCCGGGAAGACGGCCGCGGCGAGAGCGTCTGGGACCTGTTCTGCCGCCAGCCGGGACGAATCCAGAATGGCGATACGGGCGACGTGGCCTGCGATCACTATCACCGGTATCGCGAAGACGTCGCCCTGTTGAGGGACCTCGGCGTCGGGGCCTACCGTTTCTCGATCGCGTGGCCGCGTGTCCTTCCGTCCGGCAGGGGATCGCCGAACGAAGCGGGGCTCGCTTTCTACGACCGGCTCGTCGACAGTTTGCTGGCCGCCGGCATCGAGCCGTGGGTCTGCCTCTACCATTGGGACCTTCCGCAAGCCCTGCAGGAGGCGGGAGGCTGGGCCAACCGCGACTGCGCAAGCTGGTTCGCCGACTATGCGCGTGTCGTCGCGAGCCGCCTCGGCGATCGCGTCAAGCGTTTCGCGACCTTCAACGAACCGAGCGTTTTCACCCTCTTCGGCTATGCCTTCGGCTGGCACCCGCCGGCAGTGGACGATGCGGCGATCCATCACGCGGCGATCCATCACGTCAACCTGGCGCACGGGATGGCCATCGACGTGCTGCGCGACTACGTGATCGGCGCATCGCTGGGCGCCATCCACAACATGCAGCCGGCGCGTCCGGTGCAGGCGACGCCTGAAGACAGGGCAGCCGCGAGGATGCTCGACTGCTACTGGAATCGCGCGTTCGCGGATCCGCAGATGCTGGGCGCCTATCCAGATGCCATCGCGTCCCGCATGGCGCCGTTCTGCCGCGACGGCGACCTGGAGCGCATCCATCGTCCGGTCGACTGGCTGGGCATCAATCACTATTCGCCGGTCTATGCGCGGGCCGATTCCGCGTCGAGGCTGGGCTTCGCGTGGAGCGACGCGCCGGCCGACGCGCCGCGCTCGCCCATCGGATGGCAGATCGACCCCGCCGCCTTTCGCGACGTCCTGCTCGATGCCTGCGACCGCTACGGGTTGCCGATCTACGTCACCGAGAACGGCGCGGGCGCGGTCGAACTGGCGGATGCCTCCGGCGTCATCGACGACCGCGAGCGCATCGCGTATCTCGCGGCGTATCTCGAGGCGCTCGAAGAAGCGACCGTGCTCGGTGCGGACGTTCGAGGCTATTTCGTGTGGTCGCTGCTCGACAATTTCGAGTGGGGCGCCGGCTATTCGAACCGCTTCGGCATCGTCAGGGTGGATTACGCCACACAGGCGCGCACCCCCAAGGCGTCGGCCAGATGGTACGCAGCGCGAATCGCGTCGCACCGCGCGAAGGCGACGGCGTGACCTGCCGTCTCCTGGCCGACGTCGGCGGGACGCGCACCCGGTTCGCGCTTCTCGACGGCGACCGGCTGGGAGCCATCGAATCGGTGCCGACGGGCGCCTATTCGAGCGCCGTCGATGCGTTCCGTCACTTTCTCAACGGCCAGGCGGAGGGCGTCGTCGTCGAGGAGGCCGTGATCGCGGTGGCGGGTCCGGTCTCGGGTGGACGCTGCAAGCTCACGAACGCGTCCTGGGTGCTGGAGAGCGAGCAACTCCAGCGCCTCCTGTCGCTGCGCGACGTTACGCTCGTCAATGATCTCGCCGCTCTCGCCTGGGGTGTGCCCAACCTCACGGACGGCGAAGTCGTCACCATCGGCGACGGCTATTGCGATCCGGGCAGTCCGGTCGTCCTGCTGGCGCCCGGCACCGGACTGGGTGTGGCCTGCTATATTCCCGGCGCGGAAGCCCCGCATGTCCTGTCGAGCGAAGGCGGGCACGCGACTCTGGCTGCGAGCGATGCGGCTGAAGCCTCGGTGGTCGAATTCCTCCGCCATCGCTTCGATCACGTGTCCGCCGAGCGTGTGCTCTCGGGAAGCGGGCTGGTAAATCTCCATCAGGCGCTCGGTGGCCACGAGGGCGGCGCCGAGGTGCTCACCCCCGAGGAGATCGTTCGGGGTGCCCTGCAGGGTGACAACCCGCAGGCGGCCAAGGCGGTCGACATGTTCTGCGGCTTCCTCGGGTCGTTCGCCGGCGATCTGGCGCTTCTGTTCGGCGCCAAAGGCGGCGTCCTGCTTGGGGGCGGCATCGGGCCTCGCCTCGTTTCGGTGCTGCAGCGCTCGGCGTTCCGGGCGAAGTTCGTTCGCAAGGGCCGGTTCGAGCCCTACGCCGCCCGGATCGCGACCCGGGTCATCGTCCGTCCGGAGCCGACCTTCCTCGGTCTCAAAGTCCTGGCGACGAGAAGCGGGACGTGAGGGAAGACGCGCCCTCCGCCGTGGGGCGAGGATCGCTGCGGCGTTTTTGGCGTACGGCCGCGGGTTTCGGAATCGGCGCGGGAAGCTGGCTGCCCTGGCTTCTCATCGGGGCGCTCGTCGTCTGCGTGATCGCCCAGTTGCTCGTGCAATACCGACTGAACATCTGGAACCGCGACTTCTTCGATGCGCTGGAGCAGCGCAACGGATTGGAGATTCGGAACCAGACCTACCTCCTGCCGCAGTTCGCGGCCGCCAGCATCGCGCTGGCCGCCTTCGCGGTCTGGGCGCGCATGACCTTCCAGCGGCGGTGGCGCGGTTGGCTGACCAATCGCCTGCTCGAGCTCTGGCTCGACAACGACAACTGCCGTCGGCTCGATGCCGGCGCGGACGAACCGCAGCTGCCGGAGTACCGCATCGCCGAGGACGCACGCATCGCCACGGATGCGCCGATCGATCTGGTCACCGGACTCCTGTCGTCGGTCCTGACCGCGTCGACTTTCGTGGTCGTCCTGTGGACGATCGGCGGCAGCCTCCCGGTCGGTCCCCGCGAGCTGGGCTTCGAGTTGCCGGGTTACCTGGTCTTCGCCAGCGTTTTCTATGCAGCCCTGACGACGGCAATGATGATCCTCGTGGGGCGCCGGATGGCGCATGTCATCGAGCGGAAGAACCAGGCGGAATCGGAATTGAAGTTCGCCGTGGCCCGGCTCCGCGCGGCACAGGGCGACCAACGGGCACCTGGCGCGATCGCCCAGGCCGCGCCCGTGGGGTTCGCCCTGGAAGAGGTGTTGCGCACCTGGGCTTCGCTGTGCGGCCAGCATGTGCGGACGACGCTCGTCTCGCATGGCAACACGCTGCTCGCGCCGATCATCGGATTGATCCTCTGCGTGCCGAAGTACATCGACCGATCCTTGTCGCTGGGGGAGGTGACACAGGCCGCGGCGGCGTTCGCGGCGGTCCAGATCGCCTTCAACTGGCTCGTCGACAACTATCCGAGACTGGCCGAATGGGCCTCGTCCGCCAGCCGCGTCGGCGTCCTGCTGCTGGCGATCGACCGGCTTGCGGTCCTGTATCCCCGTGCTGCAGGCCCTGCAGCTCCGCGACGGTAGCGTTCGGCATCGCGGGTTGATGTACGTCAAGGGGCCGGCTTGCCGCGCATGCGACGATGATGCGTCCATGAGGGGAGGCTGCCGTGACGAAGGATACCTACGGTTATCTCGGCGTCGAACCGGGTGTGCTGCGCGAGCAGCTGGAGAAGCTGGCGGCGACCCTCGAGACCATGGTGAACGCCGAGAGCAAGGAGGCGCTGCACAGCGCCGACGAGGCCGCCCGCGGTTTGCTGGCCAAGGCCAGGGCGCTCGCCGACAAGATCGATGTGGATCAAGCGGCCGCCCTCGCTCGGGATGGGCGCCAGGAGCTCGAACGGTCGATCCGTGAACGGCCCTGGACGTCGGTGGCCTGCGCCGCGGCTGCCGGCCTGCTGCTGGGTGTCCTGTTGGTGCGCCGGTGAGCGACACAAAGGCGGCATTGCCGGGCGCTACGTCCGTCATAAGCGTGGCGCTGCGGATACTCGGCTTGATGGCTGCCACCATGGCAGGCAACGCCGCCCGCAGGACCGCCCGGCGAATCGGCGGGTGGAGCGTGGTGGCGATGCTTTGCACGGTCAGCGTCGGTTTCTTCAGCTTCGCCGCCTTCAGCTTCCTCGCGCGTTGGCTCGACAGTTCGTATGCCGGCCTGATTCTCGGCGCGGTCTATCTCGTGGCGGCGCTCGTCTTCGCCCTGATCCTCCAGTCGGGTGACCGGCGCGAACGATCGAGCCGCTGAACGGGCTTCGGCAATCGGAAGCGGCGGAGGCAATCCCATGAACTACCGGACGATACTGGTGTCGTTGCCACCGGGCCGCGCGAACGGACGGCTGATGGCGGCGTCGGTGGATCTGGCGAAGCACTTCGACGCCGTCCTTCTCGGGCGCGCCGCGTGTCGGCCGATCCATTGCCTTTGCCACGACTATCCCGTTCCCGCCGGCCTTTTCGAAGAGGACCGCCGGCAACGGGAGCGGCATCTGCTGGAAGCGGAGGCGGATTTCCGGACGGCTACCGCAAGCCTGAGGCAGCCGGCCGACTGGAGCGGGCGCAGCTGCCTTGAGCCGCTGGCGGACCATCTTGCGGGAGAGTCGGCCGCCGCCGATCTCATCATCGCGGGAACGGCCAAGAAGGGCGATCCATTCGACGCCACCCGACAGCCCGATCTCTGCGATCTGGTCATGAAGGCGGGCCGACCGGTGCTGCTTCTGCCGCAATCCCGCGACCCGGCGTCTTTCGACCGCATTCTGGTGGCGTGGAAGGACTCGCGAGAGGCCCGGCGGGCGATCGCCGACGCGCTGCCCCTGCTGAAGGCAGCCACCAGAGTGACCGTCGTCACGATGGACGCGGCGGAAGACCAGGCGCTTGCCCGCACCAGCGTCGCGCGCGTGGCCAACTGGCTGGCACGCCATGACATCAAGGCGGAAACCCTGGTCGTTCCCACGATGAAGGCCAACGCGTCGCAACTTCTGGAGATTGCGCGGGGTGGCGATGCCAACCTGATCGTGGCGGGCGCCTACGGATATAGCCGCGAAGGGAAATGGACGCTGGGCGGCGTCACGGCAGAGCTTCTGACGGGAGAGCGATGCGCCTTTCTTTCACACTGATCCTCGCCGGAGCTGCGCTGCTCCTGCTTGCGGCTTGCGGCGGCAACCAGCCAGTGCCCGCCGAGAGCGCGGCGCCGCCGCAGCGCGACGAGAGGAATGCCGCGCTGCGGGCGGTCGGTGTCGATGTCCCGGTCCGTGGCAAGTTCGTCGTGGTGAACATCCCGTCGTTCGAGCTCGTCGCGTTCGAGAACGGCACCCCCGTTCTGCGCAGCCGTGTGGTCGTGGGCAGGCACGCCACCCCCACGCCCGAGCTGGCGACGGCCATCGTCGCGGTGAAATTCAATCCGTCCTGGACCCCCACGCCCGCGATGGTGCGATGGGAGGGCGCCCGCTTCATGCCGCCCGGGCCGCACAACCCACTCGGCCGGGTGCTCTTCGAACTCGACAACGATCAATTGATCTTCATGCACGATACGAACGACCGGTCGTACTTCGAGAAGACCAGCCGTGCCTTCAGCCATGGATGCATCCGCGTGGAGCAGGCGCGCGAGCTTGCCGGCTGGGCCCTGGATATGACGCGACAGGAAATCGATTCGTCGATTGGCGCAGGCGCGACGCGACGTGTGCCACTGGCCGCCGAGATCCCCACGCGCCTCGTCTACCGGACGCGCTTTCCCGATGCAGCGGGGCGGCTGATCGATCATCCGGATGTCTATGGACGCGGCACGCTCGCGCAGGCCGCCGGCGATCGTCAGGGATCGGAAAACTGTTCCGGCGCGCTTTGATGCGGCGTGCCGCGTGGGAAAGCCGGGCCCGATCAGCAGCCCTGGAGGTGACGCAGACCCTTGATGTCGCACAGGTCCACGTCGCGGCTTCCCGAGCGCAACCCGATGAGGTGGTTGCGCGCCAGCTGGGTCAGGGTGCGCGACACCGTCTCGATGGTGAGGCCGAGATGGTCGGCGATGTCGGCGCGCTGCATCGGCAGGACGACATGCCCGTCCTGCTGCGAGAGCCGCTCCGCCATTTCCAGCAGGAAGCTGGCGAGCTTCTCCTGCGCCGTCTTGCGGCCGAGCAGCAGCATGTGGTCCTGCGCCCGCTCGAGGCTGCGCATCATCGACATCATGACCTGCTCGCCGAAGGCGGGGTCGTCGGCTGTCAGTTCGACGAGGCGGGACCGGCGGAAGGCGATCACGGACGTGGCCTCGACGGCCTCGGCGGTGAAGCGGTGGTCGCTGTCGGCCTCCAGGCCGAAGATGTCGCCGGGCAGGTGGAAGGCGTCGATCTGGCGCCGGCCGTCGCTGAGCAGCTTGTAGGAACGGATCGAACCCGAAACGACCTTGTAGAAGTAGTCCGCCTCGTCGCCTTCGGCGAACAGCTCGTCGCCCTTGGCGAAATGCTGCGTGAGGCCGATCGCGCCGGAGCGACATGCGGGGGCGGCTGAGCGCTTGAAGACGATCGCTGGGGTCGAGTGCTGCGGACGAATGGCGGTTGTTTGCATCTTGTCCCCCTGACGGTGATCTCGATCGAACTGTCAGTTGGGTACCTTGAGTTCATGGCGGCTGCTATTCGGGTCTTAGACTAAGGGATTCTACGTAGTCCGCCGCGAAAGACCGTTCACGAACTCTGAGAAAAGCCGGTATTTCACGCTGACGACGGCAAACTCGCGGGCCCAGTTCACCAGGTCGCCCCAGGGATCGTTGAGCTTGCCGAGGCCGCCAACGATGGCCACGACGGTCCCGACCTCCATGCGGCCTGCCAGCACCTGCCATCCGCCCAGACACAGGGCGGAGGCGACGCCCAGGTGGTGCATCATGTTCATCAGCAGGTTGAGTGTGAACTTCCGCCGGTAGATTCCCATGTTGAGCGTGAAGACGCGGCCGATTGGCCCGCGGGCCCAGGCCCATCCCGCCGTCCGGGCGACGACATGGTCCACCACGCCGGCGCTTATGCTCCGCTTCACGAGGATCCTCTCGCGTGCCCTGCGGTTGATACCGGCCTGCAGGAGCGGCACGAAGACGGTCTGCGGCAGGAAGAACGCAAGGCCGAGCAGGGCCAGCCGCCAGTCGAGCATGACCATGTATCCGATCAGGCTCATAAGGATGCCCGCCTGCAACAGCGGCTCCGAAAGACTGATGCCGGTGAAGCCGCCGATCGGTTCGGCCTCCTCCAGCATTATCGATATCTGCGCTCCGATCTCCTCGGTCGAGCCGGCGCGATCGGTCCGCTCGGCGGCCAGCGATACGATGCTCCGCAGGTTTCTCACCGAGTCCTCGGCGACCCAGCCGCGGTAGACGTTGAGGAGGAGCTTCAGGACCTGCTCAGCGAGCGCGACCCCTGCATAGCCGCCCGCCAGCCACATCACGGTCGAGAACGATCCGTGGTCGACAAGCGTATTCACGAGGCGGCGCTGCAGTTCGAGCGGCAGGGCGGCCAGCGCGAAGACCGCCACCGAAAGCGCGGCCAGACCGATCTGATGGCGCCCCGAGTAGGCTACGACGTATCCGGCGACCCGCCGCGGCAGCAAGGTGCCGGGCTCAGGCGCTGCCATGGAAAATGTGCTGGATCGTCTCGACGAGCCCCGGCCCGCTGAGAGGCTTTTCGAGCACGGCACTCACGCCCAGCCGGGCGGCCCTGCCTCGCAGCGCCCGGTTGACCAGGCCGCTGATCAGGATGATCGGCAGGTCGGGCTTGCTGCCGCGCAGGCGCTCGATGAGTTCGAGCCCGTCGACCTCCGGCATCCTGTAGTCGGTGATCAGAAGGCAGTTCCGGCAGGGAATGGATTCGGCGAGGAGTCCGGCGGAGCTGGCATAGCTGCGGACGCAGAAGCCCTCCGCATGCAGAGCGAAGGCAAGTGCGTTGCGCACCGCATCGTCGTCGTCCACCACCAGGACAAGAGGCGCCTCGATTCCCATGTCGCATGGTTCTCCACCGGGCGCGGCCGGGCATTGATCCAGAGCAAACCCGCGCTCGCCCTCGCGGCGGGCAAGATGGCCCAGCGGCGCCAGCGGGCTCAATGGGAGACGAAGAGCGGAACGGTCGTTCGGGCGAGCACCGCCCGGCTGGCGCCTCCGAGGATCATTTCGCGCATCCGGCCATGCCCGTAGAGCCCCATGACGATCAGATCGGCATCGACGTCCGAGGCCCGTGAAAGGATCACGCCGCCGACGTCATTGTCCGCGGCGACCTCCCGCAGCACCGTCACCGCAACACCGTGGCGCGCCAGCCAAGCCGCGACGTCGGCGCCCGGCTCGGCGCCGTGGCCATCGGGGGAACTGCGGGGATCGACGACCAGGATCGTCACCTTCTTGGCACCGTGCAGGAGAGGCAGCGCATCGGCCGCCGCCCGCGCGCTTTCGCGCGATGCGTTCCAGCAAAGCAGGACGTTCGTACCCGGTGTCCTTTCGGCACCGGCGCGCGGAACGACGAGGCAGGGCCGTCCGGCCGACAGGGCAACGGCCTCCGGCAGGTCGGTCGGGGTCGATGTTCCGGCATCAGGATCAGCCTGTCCGATGACCAGAAGATCTGCATATCGCGCCTGGCTGGCGAGCACGGCGTCGATGTAACCGTCTGCGACCCGCCATTCATGGGAAAGCTGGCGTCCCCTGACGGCGCTTTCGAAGGCGGCCTTGGCGGTGCCGGCCTCCGCCTTGAGTGCGGCATCGTAGCTCGTGAACAGCGCATCCATGGCGACGCCGCCTTCGAAGAAGGCGGATACCTGGAGGGGCGGTCGCGCATGCACGCCGACCAGGTGCGCCGACTCCCGTTGGGCCATTCCGGCCGCAAGGGCGAGGCGCCTGCCGGCCTCGGGGGCCGCATCGCAGTGAACGAGAATGGTCTTGAAACCCATGGCCACCTCTCCAGTTCGTCCCGGCCTTGGTCGCACGGCAGGAAGAAGCCGGCCTTGATGTAGGTCACGAGGAAGACCCGGCTTTTCTTGATGTGTCTCAAGGCGACCGCACGAGCATCGACTAGGCTCGCTGCATCAGGTCACCCTTGCAATGGAGTCCAAAATGCTCGCCCGCACTTTCGGTGTATCGGCCGCAATGGCTGTTCTCGCCGCTCTCGCTGCCCCGGCCTCGGCGCAGACGAAGTCCGGCGTCAATGCCGGATCGCTCACCTGCACCGTCTCCGGCGGCGTCGGTTTCGTGTTCGGCTCGTCCAAGGAGCTCACCTGTCTGTTCAGCCGCAGCAACGGCGTGGCGGAGCGCTACACGGGTACCGTCAAGAAATTCGGCCTGGACGTCGGCTTCACCAAGGAGGCGCAGATCGTCTGGCTGGTGTTCGCCCCCGGTAGCCTCTCGGCCGGCGCGCTGGCGGGCGTCTATGCCGGCGCGACCGCCTCGGCCGCGGTCGGAGCGGGTGTCGGCGCCAATGTCCTGGTCGGGGGCAGCAACAACCAGGTTTCATTGCAACCGGTCAGTGTCGAGGGAAGCGTGGGCCTGAACGTGGCGGCCGGCATCGCCGAGGTGGAGCTACGAGCCGCGAAGTAGCCGGAGATCGGCGGGGCTCGTGTCTCCGGATCGCGACGAGAGTGTACCGACGGCGGTGCCGACCGACGATCCTCCGCTGCTGAAGTGGCGGGGGATCGCGGCCATCGCCTTCGCGGCGCTCGTCTTCTTCTGGCCGCATCTGGCGGCCGTCCACCTGGTCTATCTGTGGGGCGGCTACTCCCTCGTCGATGGTCTTCTCACGTGGGCAGTGGCCATCAGGGGCGGACCGGGTACGCCGCGGGTCTGGCTGGGCTTGATGGGAGGCGCGGGCGTTGCCTGCGCCGCTTCCGTGATCGTGGCGCCCGAACTCGTGGGCCGCTATCTGGTGCCGCTGGTTTCGGCCTGGGCCGTGTGTACCGGCCTGCTGCAGCTCTGGATCGCGCTGAAGATCCGGGGAGCAGTCGAACGGGGATGGGTCGTGTCGCTCGACGGGCTGGGCGCGATCGCCTTCGGTCTCGGCTTGCTGTTGTTCTATCGCTTCGAGTTCGAGGCGTTCGTGTGGATGATCGGGATCTTCTCGGGAATGCTCGGCGCGCTGTTCCTGCTCGCGCACGCGTGGCTCGACGGGTGACCCGCCGAGCGCATCTTCATGATCCGGGCCCGCTCACTGCGGTGTGCGACCGGCCTCGGCAACGGGGCCGCCCATACGGTCGATGGCCTTGAAGGCGCGCCGGGCATGGGCGACCAACTCGCCGTCGGTCGGGTGATCCATCGCTTCGACGCCGGCCAGCCGCTTCAGGTCGTGGGGAAGGTGTGCCTCCAGGTGCCGGACGAGCGCCAGCTTGGCCTGCCCGGGCCCGACGAGAAGCCAGCTCGTCGTACCGCGAACGGCGTCGACGATGCGATCCAGGAAATCGAGTTCGATCGCCGCATGGCCGGACCCGATTGCGCCGGCCTTGTGATGGACCTTGCGGAAGGGATTGTGCGCCTTGAGCACCTCGCTTTCGACATCCACCGCGTTGAAGTGGAAGACGTGGGCTTCCTTGCTGTCCATCCAGACGATTGCGTGATTGTGCGTCATTGGTGCTCCCGTTCTCGCGGCGGACTGTGCGGGCGGAACACGCGTTCCACCTTGATGTGGGTCAAGGCTTCGCGCGGCGGCTTTTGAATCCGGCATCAAAGCCGAATAGCCTGCGCTGGGATGGAAAACAGCTTCATCACGCTTCTGCGGGGAGATCCCGCGCCTCGCTTCCAGGCCGCGACCGAGGGCAATCCGCGCTACATCTTCGACACGGTGGCGGGGCGGTACGTCGTGCTCTGCTTCCATGTGTCGGGTGGGACGTCCGGCGGCACCGCCGCGCTCGCCGCCGTGGCCGCCCATCGGCAAATGTTCGACGACGAGCGCATCTGCATCTTCGGCGTGTCCGTCGATCCGTCGGACCGCGATACCGGTCGCGTCCGGCAGGACCTGCCGGGCATCCGCCATTTCTGGGATTTCGACGGCCAGGTTTCCAAGGCCTATGGCGCGCTGCCGCGCGAGGCGGCGGCCGGCACGCAGGTCGAGGTGCGGCAATTCTGGGTCGTGCTCGACCCGATCCTGAGGGTGCTTGAGATCATTCCCTTCAAGCCCGGTGGCGCCGACTGCGCCGAACTGTTCGCCTTTCTCGACGCCCTGCCGCCACCCCACCTGCACACGGGCGGGGCGCTGCAGGCGCCCGTGCTCGTCCTGCCGAACGTGTTCGAACCGGCGTTCTGCCGCGGCCTCATCTCCCTGCACGAAGTGACGGGCGGCCGCGACACGGGCTTCATGAACGAAGTCGACGGGAAGACCGTGGAACGGGTCGATCCCACACGCAAGCGGCGGCGCGACTGCCTCGTCGAGGACCAGAAGATCATCCTGGCCATCCAGCAGCGCATCAAGCGGCGGATCGTGCCGGAGATCGCGCGCCTCCACTTCTTCGACGCGACGCGGATCGAACGCTATCTGGTCGGCTGCTACACGGCCGAGGATGGCGGGCACTTCGCCGCCCATCGCGACAACACGACCAAGGGCACGGCGCATCGCCGTTTCGCAGTCTCGATCAACCTCAATGAAGATTTCGACGGCGGCGAAGTGAGCTTCCCCGAGTATGGCCCACGCGGCTTCAAGCCGCCGCCCGGTGGCGCTGTGGTGTTCTCCTGCTCCCTCATGCATGCCGTCTCGCCGGTGTCGCGCGGGCGTCGCTACGCCTTCCTCCCGTTCCTGTACGACGAGGCGGCGGCCCGAATCCGCGAGGCCAACAACCAGTTCCTCGATCCGTCGGTCGGAACGTACCGGAACGTCTCCTAGACCGCGCCGGAGTGCCTCACGTGCGTTGCATCCAGAAGCAGCCGCCATGCTTCTCGATGCCGTCGAATCGGGGGCCCTCGAAGATCGCCAGCGCCGAAGGCCGAAGCGCCGGACTGGTGAAGATCAGCCCATTGGGCAGCAGGATCCGGTCGGCGCCGCCGCCGCCCATCAGGTAGCTCATCAGCAGATACTGCTCGTTGAAGAAGCGGCCACGCCAGGCCTGCGGATAGTCTAGCGGGAAGAAGATGTCGTGCAGGCCCCAGATCGTGCCGGGCCGTAGCACCGGCAGGATCTCCATGAAGAAGACGGTGACGTCGGAATTCTGGAAAGAGCGGTGCGAATTGTCGACGAAGAGGAGCGTGTCGCCGGGTAGGTCGGCGAAGAACCTCATGTCGACATCCTCGCAGGGGCGGCGGATCACTTCGTCGCAGATTGCGTCGATCTCGCGGCGCGGCTGCGGATCGATCGAGACGATCCGGGTGCGCAGGCCGTGATCCTGGATCGCGCGGCGGGCGAACCTGGTCGAGCTGCCCGATCCCACTTCGACGTAGGTCGAGGGATTGTGCAGGGCGAGCAGCCCGTAGAGTGACACGGCGTCGAGGGCCGGAAAGGAGCCGTTGATCCAGCGCGGCGCCGGATCGTTCGCGCCGGCGCGGACCGGAATCTTCTCGAGCCAGGCGCGATGGCCCGCAAAGCGGGCGAGCAGCGCCTTGTACTCGTCCGCCTGCTCGTACGCCTTGCGTGTCAGGGTGTTGACGCCGGGCGACATGCTCCAGTCCCGCTCGCGGGGCTGGTAACTGTAATCGAAGAAGACATGCCGGCGGCGGCCGGACAGTGTCGCACCAAGCAGGCGTTGCCACAGAGACATGCCGCCTTTCTGGCACAGGCGGCGAGCCTGCCCAAACGCCCTGGCCTGGCCTAGACTTGGCCAGCGTGTCGAAGTTCCTCCGTTCCCTTGGCCTCCTGGGCCTTCTCGTCGTGGCCGGCGCCGCCTTCTGGCTGGTCCGGATCGACGAATTGAAGGCTGCTGGTCCGCGCACCGACTACTTCCTCTATCTCGTTGCCCTGCTGGTGGCCGGAGTACTCGTGGCCCGCTGGCCGCGCCTTTCGGGAGCGCTGCTCGTGCTGGCCTGCGTCGAGTTCGCCTGGGGACTCGGCTCATGGGCATTATCGCCCCCGGGATCGCCCTCGCTGCTACCCTCGGTCAGCCACGAACCTCCGCGTTTCGAGTGGCATCCCGTTTTGCAGGCAGCGCCCGTTCCGGGGCTCTCCTTCAAGAGCGCGACCGGCCTTGCCATCCATCATTCCTCGCAGGGGACGCGCGGTCGCGATCCCGATCCCGCGCGGCTGGCGGGGAGCGGCGTCGTGGCGACCTTCGGCGGTTCGGCGACCTACGATATCGGCAACGGCGAGGGGGATACCTGGCCCGAGCGGCTGGACGAGGCGTTGCGCGACGACCGGTTGCTCGTCGTCAATCACGGTGTGCCGGGATATACGACGGCGGAGCATGTGCTGCAGACCGCCTTCTATCCGGAGAAGTTCGGCAAGGCGCCGCGGTGCGCGATCTACTTCGTGGGCTGGAACGACCTGCGCAACGCGCACATTCCCAACCTCGATCCGGCCTATGCCGACTTCCACCTGCCGAGCCAGGTCGATTCGCTGAAGGTGCGCCGGGTGGGTGGCTCCAACGTCACGATCTCACCGCTGCTCACGGTACTGGCGCGCCTCGTCTCGGCCGAGGTCGACACGGTGCGCTACGCCAAGGATCCCTACGCGCTGCCGCCCGCCGGCGGGTCGGATCCCGCGCAGGCGGCGATCTTCGAGCGCAACATCCGCGCGATCTCCGCCATCAACCGCACGCGTGGCACGCCGACCCTCTGGGTCGGACAGGTCGTCAACCGCGACCGGCTGAAGGGCGATGGGCTCTACGGCTGGCTGCCCCGCGTGCGCGATCGCGATCTCTGGCCGTTGCTGCAGCAATCGAACGCCCTGCTCGAACGGACGGCGAAGGCACTGGGCGACACCTATGTGGCGCTGCCCGCCGATGCCTTCGGAGCAGCCGACTTCGTCGACGAAGGACATTTCTCCGCCGCCGGCGCGCGTCGCCTCGCGGCGCTCCTGGCGCCCGTCGTGCGGGAGACTTGCCGCTAGCGGCGCGGGATTCTACTCCTGTCTCATGGCTTCTCCGTCCCGCGTCATCCTCATCACCGGTGCCTCGTCGGGCATCGGCGCCGCAACCGCCCGCGCACTGGCCGCGCCCGACACCGGGCTCGCCCTGCATGCGCGCCGCAATCGCGCGGGGCTCGAGCGGGTCTCGGGCTTCGCGACCGGCGCGGGTGCCCAGACGCTTCTGCTCGAAGGGGATCTGGCCGAAACCGGTACGGCGGCGCGCCTGGTCGAAGAGACCGTGAAGAAGTTCGGCCATCTCGACGTGATCGTCAGCAACGCGGGCTTCGCCAACCGAACCCAGGTCGGCGAACTCGACCGCGCGACGTGGGATGCCAGCCAGAACGCCATGACGGCGGCCTTCTTCGAACTGGCGACGGCCGCCAAGCCGTGGCTGCTCAAGGCGGGCGCCGCCGGTCGCCTGGTCGGCGTCTCGTCCTTCGTGGCACATGCCTTCGCGCGTGGCCTCATGACCTTCCCGGCCTCGGCTGCGGCCAAGGCCGGCGTCGAAGCCTTCGCCAAGGCCTTTGCGGTGGACATTGCGGGCTCTGGGGCGACGGTGAACTGCGTCGCGCCCGGCTTCATCGAGAAGGATCCCGACGCGCACGCCGCCGTGCCGCGCACCGGCATGGAGAAGGTGAACCAGTCGATCCCGATGGGCCGCTACGGCAAGCCCGCGGAAGTGGCGGCGCTGATCGCCTTCCTCTGCTCGCCGGCCGCCAGCTACATCACCGGCCAGACGGTGCATGTGAACGGCGGCGTCACCTTGTAAGTCCGGTCAGCGACGAGGCACGTCCCCCTCCGGCAACCTTTACGATCGATGCCCGTTGGCGTGGCGGTGCAACAGATCGTTGAAGGAGGGTCGCTACCCGCATGGACGACAAGGATCGCGGTCGACTACTCGCGCTTTTCGTCGACGGTCTGCCGGACCTTGCCATGGTTCTCCTCGATGTGGACGGGAAGATCCTGAGCTGGAACGCCGGAGCCGCCAGGCTGCTGGGCTACTCATCCGAAGAAATCATCGGCCGGAACTTTTCATCGCTCTATACGACAGAGGATGCTGCAGCAGGGAAGCCTGCTAAGTCGCAGGAGCAGGCTGCGGCGCGCGGACGCCACGAGGAAATCGCCGCGCGGCTGCGCCGGGACGGTACCGAGTTCGAATGCCAGACCGTGCTGGTCGCGCTTCGCGACGTGGACGGGACGATGTCGGGCTATGGCGTCGTGATCCGGGACCCTGCCGGTTTCGCACGGGCGGTGCCCGCGCTTGCCGCCTCGGCCAAGGTGATCAGTCTGCCGGGGCCGAAGAGGATCCTGGTGGTCGACGACAATGCCGAGATCCGCGAAACCGTCAGCGTTCAACTCACCAGCCTCGGTTACAAGGTGGCCGTCGCGGCAGACGCCAACGCGGCTCTCGAGATACTGTCCAGGGCGGGCGACATCGACCTGCTGTTTACGGACGTGGTCATGCCGGGCGGCATGAATGGCAGCCAGCTCGCCGTCGAGGCCCGACGACTTCGTCCGGGCATCAAGGTGTTGTTCACGTCCGGCTACTTCGAAGTCGCGCTGGTGCGGGATGGGACTCTTGACGCCAACGCCCAGGTCCTCGCAAAGCCCTATCGCAAGCACCAGCTCGCCCAGAGCGTCAGCGAGGCGCTGTCGCACTAGCGTCGCCGACCCGGCCCGATCTTGGCTCCGGGAACCCGAGCGCCTGCAGGCAACACATTGGCATCCATCCGGCGGGCCGTTTCGGCGTTGAGTCGGCAGCTTTCGTTCCGAACGCGTATCGTCCTGATGTTGGCGACCTATGCCGTCATCAGCGCAACCGTGGTCGCCGTCATCCTGCAGCAGCTCCGGTCGGACGTGATTCTCTCCAGCCAGAATATTCTGACGGCGTTTGCTCAACTAAGCGACGAACAGACGACCCGGACTTTGCAGAATGTCGAGCAGACGACGGAGGTTGTGGAGACCCAGCTCATGGCATCGATGCGCATGGGTTTTGCCGATGCAGGCTCGCTGAATGCCGAGCTTCGACGTCTGGTCGAGGGCCGTCCCTTCCTGAGGGCGATTACCGTGGCCGACAGAAAGGGCCATGTTCTCCTGAGCAGCGAGTGGGACGTCGCGGACGTTGACCTCTCCGACCGGGCCTACTTCATCGACAGCCGCAACAGACCCGAAGATCGGTTCCAGATCGGTACGCCGGTCCGCTCCCGCAGGACCGGAGAGTGGCTGCTTCCCGTCACGCGCAGCGTGCACCTCGCCACCGGAGAATTCGCGGGCGTGATTGTTGCTGCGGTGAACCCGCACTTCTTCGATCGGGTCTGGACCGTGGAGAAGACGATCAAGGGTCAATCCACGGCGCTTTGGCGGATCGACGGCGCGATGATCATGCGCAGCCCCTTCGCCGCACATGCCATGGGTATCACGGCCTCCAGTCCGGAACTCGTGCGCCTGACGAACGCGGGAGAGGTGCAGGGAACATTCGAGATCACAAGCCGTGTCGATGGTGCGCACCGCCTGGTCGCCTACCGTCGCATTGCTGCGTTTCCCACCTTCGTCATCTCCGTGACGCAGACGGCGAATGAGGCGCTCAAGCCCTGGCGCCACATCGCCCGCCTCGCCGTGGCCGGATGGACGGTCTCGCTGGCAACACTATGCGCACTGGGGATGTGGCTGATCTCCGAATGGGACGCGCGTCGCGCCGAGCAGGAACGATATCTGATGCTGTTCGATGCGAACTCCTATCCCATGGCCGTTCTCGACCGCGCCTCGCTTCGCTTCCTTGCGGTGAACGATGCCGCGCTGCGGGAATACGGCTGGTCGCGAGAAGAAGTGCTTCGAATGTCCGCCAGCGACTTCTACGCTCCGGGCAATGTGCTCGAAGAGGTGGCTATCCGCGAGGCCGGTGCCTCGAACCGCAATCGCGTCATTACGGGGCAGCGGCACCGCCGGAAGAACGGCACGATCATCGACGTCGAGCTGAGATCGCGGCCCATTCTGTTCGGCAACGTCTCCGCGACCCTTGTCATGACGCAGAACGTCACAGGGCAGATCAGGGCGGAGCAGGAGCGCCAGGTCGCCGAGGAGGCGCTGCGCGAGTCCCAGGCGCGCTACCGGACTCTCTTTGAAGCCGCCCCTTATGCCGCTCTGGTCACCGACCGCGACACGCTTCGGGTGCTGGCGGCGAACGATGCCGCCGTGAGCCTCTATGGCGGGACGAGAGAGGAGTTGCTCGCCAAGACAGCCGACGAATTCTACCTTCCCCAGGATCGTCCTTCGATGACGGTTCGACGGCATGAATTCTCGTCAGACGTCACGTCCGCCGTCCAGGGTGTGCGGCATCTCCGGCATGACGGAAGCTTGATGTCGGTCGAGATGACGGTTCGGCTGATCGAATACCAGCACAAAGCCGCCGCTCTGACGATCGTCACCGACGTGGGCGCGCGCATTCGAATGGAGCAGGGGCGCGAGGCGGCAGAAGAACAGCTCCGTCAGGCGCAGAAGATGGAGGTTGTGGGTCAGCTCACGGGCGGTGTGGCCCACGACTTCAACAATCTACTGACGGTGATTCTCGCCAATGCAGACGAGGTTCAGGAAGAAGAGGGTCTCGATCCGCGCATCAAGGCGCGCCTCGAGCAGATCGCCAAGGCCGTCCTCCGAGCCTCCGAGTTGACGAGCCAGTTGCTGGCCTTTTCCCGCAAGCAGGCCCTCAATCCGAAGGCGACCGATCTAAACGAGCTGGTCGCCATGACGGGCAAGCTGCTGCGCCGCACCCTGGGCGGTCATATCGATCTCGTCGTCGACCTCGCCGCCGATCTCTGGACGGTCAACATCGATCGCGCCCAACTCGAGACGGCCCTGATCAACCTCTGCGTGAATGCCCGCGACGCGACGCCCGGGGGCGGCAGGATGCTCATCCAGTCCCGGAACATCGGCTACGAGGCCGGCATCGCACCGGAAACCGCCGATATCGAGGATCGGGACTACGTGAAACTGAGCGTCACGGATACCGGAACCGGCATGCCGCCCGATGTTCTCGCCAAGGTCTTCGAGCCCTTTTTCACGACCAAGGATGTGGGTAAGGGGAGCGGTCTTGGCCTCAGCATGGTCTACGGCTTCATCAAGCAGTCGGGAGGCGCCATCACCATCGAAAGCGAAGTCGGGCAGGGCACTACGGTCAACCTCTACCTGCCCCGCAGCGACAAGCGGGTGGAATCGGCGACGGCCTCGGAAAGCGTTGCCATGCCGAGGGGCAGCGAGAGAATCCTGGTCGTCGAGGACGAGCCCCTGGTCCGAAGCGACGTCGCCCGACAGCTCAAGAGCCTGGGATACGACGTGTCCGAGGCAGCCGACGGCATGGCCGCTCTCGCGGCATTCGAGGCCGCCGCCACTCCTTACGACCTGCTGCTGACCGACGTCGTGATGCCCGGTGCATTGAACGGGAAGGCCCTGGGGGAGGCGGTGTCACGCCGGTGGCCGGCAACCGCCATCGCGTTCATGTCGGGCTATTCGGAGGGTATCGTGGCGTCGAGCCTGCTGACCAAGCCGTTCCGCAAGCATGATCTTGCACGACATGTCCGCGAGGCGCTTGATCTTGTCAGAGCGTGAAGCGGTCGCGCACCTGCGATCAGTCGGGCGTACGCAGCAGGATCTCGTCGATGTCCACGCCCAGGCCCAGCCAGTCGTTGGCCTCGACGAGCGTCCGAAAGACATGCGTCTCGACCTGATGCTTGGCCGTTAGTGCCATGAACATGCGACTGAGCCCGAAGGTTACGTCGGACGAGGCAAGGAAGGACCATTTGGTGTTGCCCCAGCTGGCGTCGGTCCGTTCCGCGTAGGTGGCGAGCCGCCGCAGGTCGGCGGAGGTGAGGGGCGTGGTGCTCCCCCGGAAGTCGAAGATGAGGCTCAGCCCTACCTTGAAACCGGGAAGTCCGACGAGTTCGTCGAACGTGTGCTCCAGTTCGGCGATGTCCATGCTGCGTTTGGCGCGGAGCACGATCACGCCGAGGTCTTTGTTGAAGCGGATCGTATGAGGCATCACGCCCCCTCTCTGAGGGTGGCCAGCGCAGCCGGGGACCGGAGTGTAGGGCCGGAGGGCGGCAGAGTCTCGTATCGATGTTCCCCGGGCATGGGAATGCGCGCGAAAGTTGCGGCATTCCGGGATCAGCCGTTCCTCAGCCGATCGATCGCACCAGCCGGATGATGTCGACGCCCTTGGCGTCGATGCCGAACCAGTCGAGGTAGAGCGGGACCTGATGGTCGAGCATGTGCCGGCCGTGATGGATGCGGCGTGCGTGCGTGCGGGCGCGCTGGAGCAGGGGCGTCTCGACCGGGCTCATGATGACATCGGCCACGACAACATCGGCGTCGAGCGTCACCGGATCGAACGACTGCGGATCGTCGGGGCGCAGGCCGAGCGGCGTCGCATTGATCGCGATGTGGATACCCTTGGGTGGGGTCTGCACTTCGGCGACCGGCACGTTGGGATAGTGGGCGAGCAGCCGGTCGATCGCCGTGCTCGCGCGGGCGTCGTCGATCTCGGTGACGAGCAGGCGACCGACGCCGGCCTCGCAGAGCGCGGCCGCGATGCCGCCGCCGGCGCCGCCCAGGCCGACCAGCCAGACGCTGGCTCCTTTCACGCGATGGCCCTGCGCCTCGAGCCCTCGCACGAAGCCCACACCGTCGACATTGTCGCCGGCCAGCACGCCGTCGGGATCGCGGCGCACGAGGTTGACGCTGCCGGCCGCGCGGGCGCGCGGCGTGGCGCGGCCCAGCAGGTCGATGATCGCGGTCTTGTGCGGGATGGTGACGGTGAAGCCGCCGAGATTGCGCATCTTGGTCAGCGCATCGAGCATCAGCGGCAGCAGGTCCGCGCCGCCCTCGAACGGCAGCCACACCGCGTTGACGCCGGTGGCGGCGAAGACCTGGGGCATCACGCCGGTCATGCGGAGCTGGCGGATGGGATCGCCGATCGTGCCGTAGAGGCGCGTGGCGCCGTTGACCTGGAACAGGCCGTTGAAGAGCTGGGGTTCGGCCGGGTTCATGGGACCCTCAAAAGAAAACGGCGGAGCCTGAGCTCCGCCGTCGATCTTGGCCGCGCGAGCGGTGCGGCGCTAGAGGTTCTTCAGCACGTAGTCGGCTGCAGAGACCTCGAAGGCGCCGGGCTTCTCGACGAACAGGTGCTTGATGACGCCGTCCTCGACGACCATGGCATAGCGCTGGCTGCGCGTGCCGAGGCCAAACTTGGAACCGTCCATCGTCAGACCCATCGCCTGCGTGAACTCGGCATTGCCATCGCCCAGCATCATCACCGAGTCGCCGGCCTTCTGGTCCTTGCCCCAGGCGCCCATCACGAACGCGTCGTTCACGGAAATACAGGCGATGGTGTCGACACCCTTCGCCTTCAGAGCAGCTGCTTCGGCCACGAACCCGGGCACGTGCTTTGCTGAACAAGTGGGGGTAAACGCGCCGGGCAGCGCGAAGGCGACGACCTTCTTGCCGGGTGCGAAAAGCTCTTCGGTGGTCACGGCCTTGGGGCCTTCAGGGCCCATGGTGCGCAGCGTGGCGCTGGGGACCTTGTCGCCGACTTTCGCCATTATTAGCTCCTTAATATACGCCGCCCAACCGCGGCTTTTCAGACCGGCGGACCCTAGGCCGGGGTGGGGTTTTTGTCCATGCGAGGCGTGTCCGGCCCGCGCGAGTTCCAGGTCGGGGCTTGTGTTTTGACCGGACAATCCCCATGGATTCAGGAGATGATTCACCATGCCCGGGTCTAGCTCCCCCGCCGCCACACTGGTTGGCCGCTTCCTGGTAGCCGCGCCGTCGATGCCCGACGAGCGCTTCCAGAAGAGTGTCGTTTTCATCTGCAAGCACGACGACGACGGTGCGCTCGGCATCATCGTGAACAACAAGGTCGACGACCTGCCGCTGGGACAGGTCTACAAGCAGCTCGGAATCGCCGTGCCGAAGACTGTGGCCGACTGGCCGGTGCTGTTCGGTGGGCCAGTCGAGACGTCGCGCGGCCTCGTGCTGCATTCCGCTGACTACAAGCGCGACGAAACCCTCCTGATCGACGGCGGCATGGCGCTCACGGCCTCGCTGGAGATCCTCAAGGACATGGCCGGCGGCAGCGGCCCGAAGAATGCCTGGCTCGCCCTCGGCCATTCCGGCTGGGCGCCCGGCCAGCTCGACCGCGAAATGCAGGACAATGCCTGGCTCGTCGTCGACGGCGATGCGGCTCTCGTGTTCGACATCGACCTGGCCGCCAAGTGGCAGCGGGCGCTTGACCGGCTCGGTCGTGGCGGCCCCGGCGCCCGGTTCGACCTCGCGTCTTTCTCTCCCCAGTCCGGACGGGCCTGACCTTCCGGCCGCAAACGTCCGTATGCATTGCGGTGCATCAGGTGTGCGTCTTCGCGCCTGGATTGTAGTTCACTTCCCCAGGCCCGCGGGCCTATAGCGGCAGGTACGTCGACCGCCTGCCTCCCTTCGCGGACGACGCGCGTACCCGGGACGTCCGCGTTCCTTCCCCAACCCCAATAGGGAACACGGGCGTCCCATCCTCGCCGGAATCTACTCCGCGGCGATCGACTGGGTGGCGGGGCTCCTGTAGGCGGCGATTAGCGAGGCTTCGCGCTCCTTCGCGGCCTTCACGTTCTTCTCCTTCACGTGGCCGAAGCCGCGCATCGTTTCCGGCACGGAAGCGATCTGCACCGCGAGCGCGTGATTGTCCTGGCTGAGCGTCGCCAGCAGCGTTTCGACCGTGGCTTCGTACTCGCCGATCAGGCGACGCTCCATGCGACGCTCCTCGCTGTAGCCGAAGATGTCGAACGTGCCGCCGCGCAGGCGCTTCAGCGACGCGAGGATGCGGAAGGCCGGCATCATCCACGAGCCGAATTCGCTCTTCTTCAGTTCGCCCGTCACCGGATCGCGGTCGGCGAACAGCGGCGGTGCGAGATGGAAGGTGATCTTGTAGTCGCCGTCGAACTGCTGGCTCAGCTTCTTGTGGAACTCGCCGTCGCTGTAGAGGCGGGCGACTTCGTATTCGTCCTTGTAGGCCATCAGCTTGTAGAGCGACTTGGCGACCGCTTCGGCCAGGCCGCGGCGACCGGGCGCCTTGTCCTTCTCGACCTGGGCGACGCGGTCGACCAGCGCGCGATAGCGCTCGGCATAGGCCTTGTCCTGGTAGGCGGTCAGCAGCTCGACGCGCTTCGACACGATCTCGGCCAGCGTGCGCGCAACCGGCTTCTCAATGCGCAGCGCGGGCTTGGCGGCCGCCTGCACGGCGGCGATGTTGTGCGCGGCGAGGCGGCCCCAGTTGAAGGTCCGCTTGCTGCTCTCGACGGCGACGCCGTTCAGCTCGATGGCGCGCATCAGCGCCTCGAACGACAGCGGCACCAGGCCCTTCTGCCAGGCATGGCCCAGCATGAAGAGGTTGGTGGCGATCGAATCGCCCAGGATCGCCGTGGCGAGGCCGGTGCCGTCGATGAACGAAGTGGCCTCGTCGCCGGCAGCTTCGCGGATCGCCTTCATCATGGATTCCGCGCCAAGATCCATGTCGCCGTTCATCACGAACGCCGCGACCGGCTGGACGTGACCGTTGATCACCGCCTTGGTGATGCCCTGCTCGATGCGCGACAGCGCGGCCGGTGAGGCGGCCACGACCATGTCGCAGCCCAGCACCAGGTTGGCGCCGCCGGCGGCGATGCGCACGGCGTGGAGGTCTTCAGGCTTGGGCGCGAGTCGCACGTGGCTCATCACCGCGCCGTTCTTCTGGGCGAGGCCCGTGAAGTCGAGGACGGTGCAGCCCTTGCCTTCAAGATGCGCGGCCATGCCGATCAGCGCGCCGACGGTGATGACGCCGGTGCCGCCGATGCCGGTCACCAGGATGCCATAGGCTTCGTCGAGCGGCCGCAGTGTCGGCATCGGCAGCGACGCGAATGGATCCTCGGCAACCAGCGCCAGCTTCGGGCGCCGGGCCTTGGCCGGAACGCCGCCGCGCACCGACACGAAGCTCGGGCAGAAGCCGTTCACGCAGGAGAAGTCCTTGTTGCAATTGCTCTGGTCGATCTGCCGCTTGCGGCCGAGCTCGGTCTCGAGCGGCTTCACCGACACGCAGTTGCTCTTTTCCGAGCAGTCGCCGCAGCCCTCGCAGACCGCGTCATTGATGAACACGCGGCGATCGGGATCGGGGAAGGTGCCGCGCTTGCGGCGGCGGCGCTTCTCGGCGGCGCAGGTCTGATCGTAGACCAGCACGGTGAGGCCCGGGATCTCGCGCAGCTCGCGCTGCACGGCGTCGAGCTCGTCGCGATGACGGATCGTGACGCCATGCGCGAAGCCGGCGTTCATCGGATATTTGTCCGGCTCGTCGGTGACGACGATCACCTTCTTGGCACCCTCGGCCTCGACCTGCCGGGTGATCTCGGGAACCGTCAGCGGGCCGTCGTGCGGCTGGCCGCCGGTCATGGCGACCGCGTCGTTGAACAGGATCTTGTAGGTGATGTTGACGCCGGCGGCGGCCGACTGGCGGATCGCCATCAGGCCGGAATGGTAATAGGTGCCGTCGCCCAGGTTCTGGAAGATGTGGTTGTCGGAATGGAACGGCGCCTGCCCGACCCAGCCCACGCCCTCGCCGCCCATGTGGCTGATCAGCGACGTGCGCCGCTCGGGCATCCAGATCGCCATGCCGTGGCAGCCGATGCCGGCCATGGCGCGGCTGCCCTCCGGCACCTTGGTCGAGGTGTTGTGCGGGCAGCCCGAGCAGAAGAACGGCGTGCGCGCGACCTTGGGCGGCGGCGCCGACAGGAGCTTCTCTTTCGCTTCGAGACGCGCGAGACGCTGGCGCAGCTCGGGCGATTCGCCCTGGTGCTTCATCAGGCGCGAGGCGATCACCATGGCGACGCCGGTCGGCGTCAGCTCGCCCTCGCTGGGCAGGATGATGCGGCCGGTCTCGTCGGCCTTGCCGATCACCGTCGGGCGGCGGTCGGCCGGAAGGTGGTAGAGGATCCGCAACAGCTGGTCTTCGAGGTTGGAGCGCTTCTCCTCGACGACGATCACTTCCTGCAGCCCTTCGGCGAAGCGCCGCGCGCCTTCGGATTCGAGCGGCCAGGTGACGCCCACCTTGTAGAGCCGGATGCCGAGCGCGCGCGCGCGCGCGTCGTCGATGCCGAGATCTTCCAGCGCCTGGCGCGTGTCGAGATAGGCCTTGCCGGTCGTCATGATGCCGATGCGGGCCTTTGTGCCGGTCTCGGTCGGCTCGATCACGGTGCGGTCGAAGCCGTTGGCGCGCACGAACGCGTTCACGGCCGCCATCTTCGGCCCGTGCAGGCGACGCTCGGCCTCCAGCGGCGGATCGGGATTGCGGATGCCGAGCCCGCCCGGCGGCAGCTGGAAGTCGGTCGGCATCACGATCTGGATGCGCTCGGGATCGACCCACACCGAGGCGCCGCTCTCGACCGTCTCGGAGATCGCCTTGAAGCCGACCCAGCAGCCGGAGTAGCGCGACAGCGCGAAGCCCAGCATGCCGAAGTCGAGATATTCCTGGACGGTCGCCGGATTGACGACCGGGATCATCGCCGCGGCGAAGACCTGCTCGCTCTGGTGCGGCAGGGTCGATGACTGGCATCCGTGGTCGTCGCCCGCGAGCGCGATCACGCCGCCATGCGGCGAGGTGCCGGCGGCATTGCCGTGCTTCAGCACGTCCATCGAGCGGTCGACGCCCGGCCCCTTGCCGTACCAGATCGAGAAGACGCCATCGACCTTGGCGCCGGGGAACAGGTTGGTCTGCTGGCTGCCCCAGACGGCCGTCGCCGCGAGATCCTCGTTGAGGCCGGGCTGGAAGTGGATGTTGTTCTCTTTCAGGTACTTCTTCGCGCCCCACAGCGCGTTGTCGTACATGCCGAGCGGCGAGCCGCGATAGCCGGAGATGAAACCGCCGGTATTGAGCCCGGCCGCGAGGTCGCGCTGGCGCTGCATCATCGGCAGGCGGACCAGCGCCTGGATGCCGGTCATGTAGACGCGGCCCTTGCCGAGCCGGTAGCGGTCCTCGAGGGCGTAGTCGCCGAAGACGAGCGGAACTGGGGTGATGGTGCTCATGGCGGGAGCCCTCCGATGCGGCGGCGTGAACGGGCGTTTATTCGCCGCAGCATAGCGGGCGGAGCCGCAGGCGCAAAAGCCCGTTGAGGCTTCTGCCGCCCCGAATTTCGCTCAGGAGAGTCCGTCTAGTTGGTCGGGCGCTTGCCGGCCTTGTAGTCGGCGACGGCGGCCTTGAGCTGGCGATATTCAGCGCAGCCGAAGGTGCAGAGCGAGTCGAGGCGGGCGAGCTGCTGCTCGGCTTCCGGCAACCGGCCCAGCATCAGGTACGCCTGGCCGAGATATTCGTAGGCGCCGATGTGGCGGGAATCGATGGCGAGCGCCTGCTGGTAGTATTGCAGTGAGCCGTTGGCATCGCCGGACTGGCGGGTGGCGAAGCCCATCAGGTTGTAGGCGTCGGCGTTCTTCGGGTCCTTCGTCACGACCTGCTGCAGCAATGGCAGCGCGCCCCTGTAGTCGCGTGCCTCGATCATCGCCTTGGCGCGCGTGAAATTGGCATCGACCGGCTTGGCCGGCGTTTCCATGGAGCCGCCGCCGCCCGCGGCCAGGACGGGCGAGGACAAGCCAAGGGCCGTCACGGTCATCGCTGCAGCAACAAAAAGGGCGCGCATGGGAATACCTCCTGAAGATTGCTGGATTGTCGCCCGGACCGTCCGCCGGACAACGAAAATATTATGACATTGCCGTGAGATCGCCGGCCTTGGCGACGGCCCGGACGGCGAGCCGGCTCTGGCGGCCGCGGATTTCGACCTCGTGCCGGGGCGCGTCGCCGAGATCGAGGCCGGCACGGTCGAGCAGCTCCTGCGAGACGACCAGCTCGACGGCGAATTCCTTGGTCATCGATTCCAGCCGGCTTGCCGTATTCACCGTGTCGCCGATCGCCGTGATCTGGGCGGCGCGCGCATAGCCCATTTCGCCCACGATGGCGGGGCCGGCATGGATGCCGATGCCGATGCGAAGCGGCACGTCGAGATCGCCCGACATCGCCTCGTTGAGATCGTCGAGCGCCAGCGCCATGCGTCGTGCCGCATCGAGCGCCTGACGACAGGCAGTCTGGGGATCCTGGTTGAGGCCGAAGATCGCCATGACGCCGTCGCCGATGAACTTGTCGAGCCGCCCGCCGGCGGCTTCGACCGCCTGACCTGTGGCGCGGAAGTAGCGATTGAGCAGGAACACGACGTCGTAGGGCAGCTTGCCCTCGGAGATCGTCGTGAAGCCCCGTATGTCGGCGAACAGCACCGCGATGTAGCGCTCACCGCCATGGGCCTGCGGCTGGCGGCGATAGGCCTCGACGGGTCCGGCAGCGGCCGGCAACAGCGGGGTCACGCGATAGTGGCCCGGCGGTGGGTGCAGCTGGCAGGCGAGACGGACATTCGCGGGAGCGCCGATTCGTGCCAGTACCTTCGCCTCCTCCGGCGAGGCCGGCGGCAGCCTGTGGCGGTCGTCACCGGTGATGCGCACGCGGCAGGTCGAGCAGCGACCGCGCCCGCCGCAGACCGAGGCATGGGGAATGCCGGCAATTCGACTGATCTCCAGGACCGTGAGGCCGGCGGGCTGCGTCACGCTGCGACGCTCGTCGTAGTCGAGGCGCACGACGCCGGCCCGCCGTTCCCAGAGGTCGCGCAAGGGCCGCGCGGCGATCGCGCCGACAAGCAGCGCAAGGGCCGTGTACTCCAGTCCGGACGCGATCGAATAGAGATTGGCGATCTGGGCGGGGCCCGGAACACGCGCCTGCTGGAACAGCATCTCGAGAAAGCCGGGGCGCTGCGCCAGCTCGGCGACATCGCGCAGCGCGACAGCCGCGCCAGCAAGGCTGGCGGCGGGGATCAGCAGCGCGAGACCGTAGAGCAGTGGCAGCCAGTCGCGATACCAGGGCTTCAGGCGCAGCGCGAAGTGCAGGCCGATGCAGCCATGCATCCACACGACCAGCGGCAGGGAGAACTGCCGCACGATGCCCGGCCAGCCGCCGGCGACCAGCGAGCCCAGCACCCAGGGATAGCCCGACTGGACGTCGTAGAACGTTTCGGCGAGCCGCGTGCCGACCACGTGGACCACGCCCAGCGGGATGATCGAGGCACCGAGGATCCATTGGGCCCATTCCCAGCGCGACAGCTTCAGCGCGCGCCGCCGGTAGAGCGACCACAGCGCGAGGAGAAAGTGAACGAGCATCGCGCCGTAGAGCACCGTCAGCCCGACGGGATTGCTCCATAGGGCCGCGAACCAATGCCGGCCTGCTTCGAGGACTCGCAGCGAGATCAGCCCGAGCGCGTGATTGAGGAGATGGGTGACGACGTAGAAGAAAAGGACGTAGCCCGACCAGAGGCGAAGCCGTCCGGTCATGGCGTCATTTCAGCAGAGTCAGGACCGCCTCGGGCGGCCGGCCGATCGCCGCGCGACTGCCCTTCACGACGATCGGGCGCTGCAGCAGGACGGGGTGTGCGGCGATGGCGTCGACGATGTCGGCCTTGGCGAGGTCCGCTTTCCTGAGCTTCAGCGCCTTGAACTCGGCCTCGCCGTCGCGGATCAGCTCGCGCGGATCGCCGCCGACCTGCGAGACGAGCTTCTCGATCTCGGCCTTGCTCGGCGGCTCCTTCAGATACTCGCGCACCGTGGGCTCGACACCGTTGCTCTTCAGCAGGTCGAGTGTCTGCCGCGACTTGCTGCAGCGCGGATTGTGCCAGATCGTGACGGTCATGGTTTCCTCGTTGGCCGAACCATGGCGAGCCCTTCAGCCTTCGTCCAGAGCATCGGGGTCGGCGGCCTCGATCACCTTGCGGGCCAGCGCATAGGCAAAGCCCGCGCGGGCCATCGAGGCGAGGTCGCGCGCCTTGTTGTCGTCGCGGTCCTTCAGGCGAAAGGGACCGAGGCGCCGCCGGCGGGCGAAGGCCAAGGCGGCCTGAAGCTCGCGCTTCGCGGGATCGGTGCCGAGTTCGTCGTCGAGCGCAGTCATGGCCTGGTCGACATCCTCACGACCCACGCCCGCGACCTGCAGCCGCTGGCGGGTGAGGCGGCCCGACATGCCGCGACGGTGCAGCGACCGGGCCTTGGTCTGGGCGAAGGCCTTGTCGTCGAGAAGACCGGCCGTCACGAACTTCTGCACGACGGCCTCGATTGCTTCTTCGACATTCTCCATCACCGGGGCCTCGAGCATCCGGGCCTTGGAGACCCGGCGGCGCAGGACGCGCCGCAATCCCTCTGCCGAACTGGCGTACCGCTCGAGATAGAACACGGCGGCGTTCTGCAGATACTTCGCCGTGATCGGAGAGGCGGTACGCTTCACGGCATCAGCCTCTGAGCGGGATGCCCACCATCGCCTGCAGTTCGTCGATCGCGACGTCGGGATCGCCGACCTTGATGGTGCGCATCCCCATCGCGCGCGCCGGCTTCAGGTTGATGCCGAGATCGTCGAGATAGATGCAGCGGTCCGGCGGGACGCCGAGCAGGTCGCACGCGTGCTGGTAGATCCTGGGATCGGGTTTGCGCAGGCCGATTTTGCTCGATTCGACGACGTGCTCGAAAAGAGACAGGACCTCGGACACGGCTTTTGCCTTCTCGGGGCTGCGCGCCATGCCGGGCCCTTCGCCCGATTTCACGTTGTTGGTGATGCAGGCCACCCGGAACGCCGCCTTGCAGCGGCGGAGCGCTTCGACCATCTGCGGCCGAATGTCGCCGCTCAGTGCCTGCAAAATCTTCAGGCCCTCGACCCGGTGCCCCTGGAGCCGGGCCTCCTCCTCGAAGAGCGTGACGAAGCCGTCGAGGGAAACCTCGCTTCGTTCCATTTTCGCCCACGCGTTCGTATCGGGATTGCGCGCATTGAGGCCGCGCAGGAAATCTTTGGGAAGACCGGCCTCCGCTTCGTAGCGGTTGAAGGCCTCGAAGGGGCTGGAAAGGATCACGCCGCCGAAGTCCCAGAGGACCGCGAGCGGGGTTTTTGCATGGCTCGTATTCATGGTGGTGCGACGGTCTTTACCTTGTTGCTGCCGCAGTCGGCCCCTATCTCACGCCCTCCATAGGCGACTGGTTGCTCGTTGACCATCGACCTGAACTCCGGATTAGGAATTTACACATGAGCGAAGCAGCGGTGATGCCGCGCGGCAACGCAGTGGCGGTAGTGGCGGCAGCGGCGGACACGAACCAGACGGCTCGTCCTGACGGGCGCAATCGGCGGGCTGCCGAGACCCGTCGGAAGATCATCGAAGCCGCCAAGCTCATGATCGCCGAAACCAGCACGGCCCCCACCGTGGTCGCCGTCGCGCGCCGCGCCGATGTATCGGTTCGCTCGGTCTTCCAGCATTTCGGCGACGTTGAGTCACTTTTTGTAACTGTCATGGATGCCATCCGGCAGGACATCGTGGTTCCGCCGCCGACGGCCAACACCCGCCCGCTGTCGGACCGCATCGCCTCGGTGGTCCAGAACCTTGCCGAAGTGTTCGACGGGATCGTCCCGCTGCGCGTCGCCGCCGGCCAGTTCGTCGGCCACCCGGCCCTGATCGAGCGCGGCCAGGCCTTCAAGCAGGAGCTGCGGAACTCGACCTTCGAGACGTTCGCGCCCGAGTTTGCCGGCCTGAGCGAGCCGGCCCGCGAGGAACTGGCGGACGCGATCGGTGCGGCCCTCTCCCTCGATGCGTGGATCGTGCTGCGTCGCCGGGACAACCTCAGCTTCGAGCGGGCGGCGGCCGTCTGGCGGATGACGCTCCAGGCCCTCCTGTCGCATCGGTTCGCTTCGGTTGCGGCGGAATAGCCTTTCCCTGCTGGTCGCCGATTGACTTGGCGTTTGGGATCAGAGAGTTAAGAGCCCCAACCAATTGACGAAACCTCGGTAAATGGCGACCAGCCAGCTTCATGAAGACTTTTCGCGTGAGGAGCACGTCAAGGCGGGCACCGATCGCGGGTTCGGGTTCGTTTTCGCGGGTTTCTTCGGAATCCTGACGGCGATCAACCTGTGGAACCACGGGATGGAGAAGGGCGCCGCCTGGAAGTGGATGCTTCCGGTCGCGGCGGCCTTCCTCGTGGTGGCGCTGGTCTATCCCAGGGCGCTCGGCCCGCTGAACCGGCTGTGGCTGAAGTTCGGCCTTCTCCTCTACAAGGTGATGAACCCGCTGATCCTCGGACTGCTGTTCTTCGTGACCATCATGCCGATCGGTCTGGTGATGCGTGCCTTCGGCAAGGATTTCCTGCGACTGAAGCTCGACCGCAACGCCAAGACCTACTGGATCGAGCGCGCGCCTCCGGGGCCGCCGCCGCAATCCATGCGCAACCAATTCTGATCGCGAAAGGACAGAGCAATGGGCTCCATACTTGTCGAACTCTGGGCTTTCATGCGCGAGCGCAAGAAGTTCTGGCTGCTGCCGATCCTGGTCATGATGGTGATCTTCGGCGGCCTGATCGTGCTCACCAAGGGGTCGGCCATCGCGCCCTTCATCTACACGCTGTTCTAGGCGGTTAAGGACTCTTCCATGCGGGTGCTCGGCGTCTCGGCCTTCTATCACGACAGCGCGGCTGCGCTCATCGAGGACGGTCATCTCGTCAGTGCCGCGCAGGAAGAGCGCTTCACCCGCAAGAAGCACGATGCGGGCTTCCCGCAGAATGCGGTCCAGTTCTGTCTGGACCGCGCCGGCATCAAGCTTCAGGACGTCGACTACGTCGCCTTCTACGACAAGCCGTTCCTGAAGTTCGAGCGCCTGCTCGAGACCTACCTCGCCTACGCGCCGCGGGGCTTCAACTCCTTCCGCATGGCCATGCCGTTGTGGCTGAAGGAGAAGCTCTTCCAGAAGATGCTGCTGCGCGACGAGATGAAGAAGTGGGAGCCCGACTTCGACTGGCAGAAGCGCCTGCTGTTCGGCGAGCACCACCAGAGCCACGCGGCCTCGGCCTTCTTCCCGTCGCCCTATGAAGAGGCGGCAGTCCTCTGCATGGACGGCGTCGGCGAATGGGCAACCACGTCGCTGGCCATGGGAAGCGGCAACAAGCTCGAGATGCTGCGCGAGATCCACTTCCCGCACTCGATCGGCCTGCTCTACTCGGCGTTTACCTACTACACCGGCTTCAAGGTCAACTCGGGCGAATACAAGGTCATGGGTCTCGCGCCCTACGGCGAGCCCAAGTTCAAGAACCTGATCCTCGACAAGATCGTCGACCTCAAGGAAGACGGCACTTTCCGCCTCGACCAGAGCTACTTCGACTATTGCACCGGCCTGCGGATGACGAACGACAAGTTCGGCGATCTGTTCGGCGGCGAGCGTCGCAAGGCCGAGGAACAGCTGACGCAGCATCACATGGACCTCGCGGCTTCGATCCAGGCCGTCACCGAGGAGATCGTGATCCGCCTCGGCCGGTCGGTGAAGAAGGAAACCGGCGTCAAGAACATCTGCCTTGCCGGCGGCGTGGCGCTGAACTGCGTCGCCAACGGCAAGCTGCTGCGTGAGAACATCTTCGACGGCATCTGGGTGCAGCCGGCGGCCGGCGATGCCGGCGGCGCGGTCGGCGCGGCCTATGCCGCCTATCACGGCTTCCTCGGCCAGCCGCGCAAGCTCAACGGCCACATGGACGGCATGGCCGGCTCCTATCTCGGCCCGGATTTCACCGACGACGAGATCGCCGAGCGGCTCACCGCCGTCGGGGCCAGGTTCTCGCGCCTCAGCCGCGAAGAGATGATCGACCAGACCGCGCAGGCGCTGGCCGACGACAAGGCGGTCGGCTGGATGCAGGGCCGCATGGAGTTCGGTCCGCGTTCGCTGGGCGCCCGCTCGATCCTTGGCGACGCGCGTTCGCCGTCCATGCAGAAGACGCTGAACCTCAAGGTGAAGTACCGCGAGTCGTTCCGCCCCTTCGCGCCGGCGGTGCTGCGCGAGGACGTCGACAAGTATTTCGATTTCCACACCGACAGCCCCTACATGCTGATGGTCGCGCCGGTGGTCGAGGAACGCCGTCGCAAGATGACCGCCGAGGAAGACGCGCTGTTCGGCATCGAGAAGCTGAACGTGCCGCGCTCCGACATTCCCGCGGTTACGCACGTCGACTATTCGGGCCGCATCCAGACGGTCCACGAAGAGACCAACAAGCCGTTCTACGACCTGATCTCGGCCTTCAAGGCGAAGACCGGCAGCTCGGTGATCGTGAACACCTCGTTCAACGTGCGCGGTGAGCCGATCGTCTGCACGCCTGAGGATGCATGGCGCTGCTTCATGGGCAGCGAGATCGAGGTCCTCGTGGTCGGCAACTGCCTGCTGCGCAAGGAAGACCAGGATCCGTCGCTGAAGCTCGACTACAAGAACGCCTTCGAGCTCGACTAGCCGGGTGGGCGCTTCCGTAATGCGCGCGCCCCTCATGAGAGCCTTGGTTTGCGATCGCCTCGGCGACCCTTCCGTCCTCCATATCGAGGAACGCCCGATTCCCGAAGCGGGACCGGGCGAGATCGTCGTCAGGGTCGGCGCCGGATCGGTCAATTTTCCCGACGTTCTGATGGTAGCCGGCGGCTACCAGCACAAGCCCGAACTGCCCTTCGTGCCCGGCATGGAAGGCGCGGGAACGATCCATGCCATCGGTGCCGGCGTCGAGGGCTGGAAAGCGGGCGACCGCGTGATCTTCGGTGTGCGTCCCGGCGCCTTTGCCGAGTACGTGAAGGTGAAGGCGAGCGGCCACCTCATGCGCCTGCCGGCCGACTGGTCCTTTGCCGAGGGCGCCGGCTTCCGGGTCGCCGCGCAGACCGCCTATCACTCGCTGGTCCATCGCGCCGCACTGAAGAAGGGCGAGACCTTGCTGGTGCACGGTGCCTCGGGCGGTGTCGGTCTCGCGGCCGTTCAGCTCGGCAAGCACATCGGTGCGCGCGTGATCGCGACGGGCAGCGACGATGCGCGGCTGGCCGTCGTGCGGGCCAACGGCGCCGACGAGGTCGTGAACTATCGTACCGGCGACTTCGTCTCCGCGGTGAAGGAGATGACGAACGGCAAGGGCTGCAACGTGATCTACGATCCGGTGGGCGGCGAGGTGCTGGAGAAGTCGGTGCGGGCCGCCGCCTACGGCGCGCGCCTGCTGGTCGTCGGCTTCACCTCGGGCGGGCCGAGCAGGCTCATGTCCAACCACATCCTGATCAAGGGCCTGTCGGTCCTGGGCGTGCGCGCCGGCGAGACCATCCTGCGCCTTTCGCCCGAGCTCGGCCGCGACTATGTCGAGGAACTGCCGCGGCTCGCGTCGCTTGGCGTCATGCGCCCGCACGTCTCGCACCGCTTCCCGATGGAACAGGCGGCCGAAGCCTTTCAGGTCCTGATCGACCGCAAGGTCGTCGGCAAGGTCGCGATCGAGATGGGTTCGGGAGCCTAGCAAGACCGAGCCTTCACGGCTCTTTTCCTCCCCATTCAAGTGGGGAGGTGTCGCGCTCAGAGCGCGACGGAGGGGTCATCGCTCGGTGATGAGGAAGGGGATGACCCCTCCGTCGGCGTATGACGCCGCCACCTCCCCATTTGAATGGGGAGGAAAGCTTGAGAGACGGTGCTCTACCGCGCGTAGAAGATCGTCACCTTGCGGTCGATGTCCGAGGCGTTGTCGCTGCCGAAGCTCATGTTCCCGAAGGCCTCGGGATCGGCCACGATGGTGATGTTCTTCGCGGGATAGCCGTCGCGGATCATCTCGGCAGCCACTGTCTGGGCGCGCGCACGGGCGAGCTTCAGATTGTAGGCCTTGTCGCCCAGCTTGTCGGTATGGCCGATCAGGCAGACGGCCGAGACCTGGCGATCCTTTGCGATCTTCACCGCCTGCGCGATCGCCGGCTTCTCGGCCTGCCTGAGATGCGAACTGTTGAGGTCGAACAGGATGCGGACCGGCTGCGGCTGGCTGCTGCCGCCGCCGCGCGGGCAGGTGCCGACGGTCTGCGCGAAGGACGGCGTGGCGGCGAGCAGGATGCCGCTGGCGAGGAGGGCGCCGATTCTTTTCACTTGAGCTCTCCCTTGAGGGCCATTTCGACGAAGGGGAGGCGATCGTTGCCGAAGAACATCATGTTGTCCACGAAGCAGGTCGGCGCGCCGAAAACGCCGCGTGCGACGGCTTCCTCGGTCGTGGCCTTGAGCCGGTCCTTCACGTCCTGATCCTGGATGCGGGCGCCGACCTTCGCCGGATCGAGGCCGGCGGCCGCCAGCACGGCGACGATCTCCTTCATGTCGTTCAGGTTGCGGCCGTCGACCCACATCGCCTTGTAGACCGCGGGATGATAGCGTTCGAACGTACCGTCGATCTGCGCCGCCGCGGCGCCGCGCATCAGCGCCAGCGTGTTGACCGGAAAGAAGGGATTGCGCTGGAACGGCACGCCGTAGTGGCGCGCCCACAGCGGCATGTCGAAGCCGCTCCATTTGGATTTCTGCGGCAGCTCGGCCGGCGAATGGTTGCCCGTCGCCTTGAACACGCCGCCCAGCAGCATCGGCTTGCGCACCAGCGTGGCGCCCGTGCGCCGCGCGATCCCCTCGACCTGCGTGTCGGCCAGGTAGCTGTAGGGGCTGCCATAGTCGAAGTAGAATTCCAGCGTGCGGGCCATGTGTTCCTCCTTGCTTGTGGCGAACCTGCGCCGCTTCTAGCTTCACGACAAGAATGTTCAAGGGAGGGTCGCATGGACCGCGTTGCAGGCAAGGTCGTGCTGGTGACAGGCGCGGGATCGGGCATCGGCCGGGCATCCGCGCAGCTGCTGGCGGCGGAAGGCGCGACGGTGATCGTGACCGACGTCAATCGCGCCGGCGGGCTGGAGACGGTGCAGCAGATAGGGGGCCAAGCCCGCTTTGAGGAGCAGGACACGTCGAAGGAAGCCGACTGGAAGCGCATCATCGACGACATAATGGCGCGCGAGGGCCGGCTGAACGGGCTCGTGAACAATGCCGGCATCGCCGGGCCATTCCCCTCGACCTTCGAGGGCGAGAGCCTCGACCAGTGGCGCCGCATCCTGTCGATCAACGTCGAGGGCGTGTTCCTCGGCTGCAAGTATGGCGTTCCCGCGCTCAGGTCCTCGGGCGGCGGCTCGATCGTGAACCTCTCCTCGCTGGCGGCGTTCCTCGGCACGCCCGACCTCTCGGCCTACGGCGCCAGCAAGGGCGCGGTGCGGCAGTTCACCAAGACGGTGGCGATGGATTGCGCGCGCAAGGGCTACAAGGTGCGCTGCAACTCGGTCCATCCCGGCATCATCATGACGCCGATGGGCGAGAGCATCCTCCCCAGCGAGAAGGCGCGCGAGCGCACGCGCCAGCGCGTGCCGGTCGGTCATTTCGGCACGCCGGAGGACATTGCCTACGGCGTGCTCTACCTGATTTCAGATGAGTCCCGCTTCATGACCGGCGCGGAGCTGGTCATCGACGGCGGGATGAATGCCATATGAGGCGCTCCGCTGGCGGAGCGCCTGGCGGCGTGTAGCGCTGCAGGGAGCGCAGCGACCGAAGCGCGGGCGCCGCGCGGTGCAGAAAAGATGGAGGTGCGCCAACCCGGCCGTGCGGGCTCTCGCGCTTGATTACAAGCGCTGCCGCCCGCCAGCGCCTCTGAAGGCGCTTACTTAATGTTCACCTGATGAGTGAACTTGTCGCCGTCGCTGATCGTGATCTGGTGGAAGCCGAGCAGCTTCAGCAGGTCGAAGAAGTTCGCGTCCTCGGCGATCGTGCGCTCCTGGAAGAACGGCGACAGGCGCGACATGGTCGTCATGTTCGCGAGGATCGCGCGCGCGCGGAAGATCGTGCTCATCTCGCCGGGCTGCAGGCCGACGATGATCATCTTGTCGGCCTTCTCGCCCTTCACGAAGACCGCGTAGGGGACGCGATAGGCCGACTGGATGGTGCCCTGCGACACGACCGTGGCGAACTGCACCCGCTGGGCGCGCTCGGCGCCGGCGATCGTCTGCATCGGCGAGGTGTAGGTCTCGATCGCCGTCGGCTTCGGGTAGTAGTAGCCGACATAGCGGTCCTCGTCGGCCTTCGGGGTCGCCGCGGCGGCCGTCGGCTTGGGCTGCTGCTGCGCGAGGGCGGGCAGGGCGCCGAACGCGAGGACGACGGCGAGGCCGGTTGCAAACCGATTCATCATGAGTATTTCCCCAAAGACTGATGCTGTAGTGGCGACGGGCTAGAACAACGTATAGCCGCCATCGATGACGAAGTCGCGTCCCGTCGTGTAGCCGGAGGCGCTGCTCGCCAGGTAGACCGCGATCGGGCCGAAGTCGGCGCCGCTGCCCCAGCGGCGGGCCGGGATGCGCGGCAGGACGTTGCCCGCGAACTTCGGGTTGGCGACCGCATTGGCCGTCATCTCGGTCTCGATCCAGCCCGGCAGGATCGAGTTCACCGTGATCTTGTAGCGCGCCAGCTCGACGGCCAGCGCCCGCACCATCGCGGTGACACCGCCCTTGCTGGCGCCGTAGTGGCTGGAGCGGGCCGCACCTTCGATGGCCGCAGTGCTGGCCATCGCCACCAGCGAGCCGCCCTGGCCGCGCTCGACCATGTGCTTGGCGGCTGCACGAAACGTGAAGAAAACGCCGTCGAGGTTGATCTGCAGGACGCGGCGCCATTCGGCGTAGTCCATTTCGAGGATCGAGCCCTTGCCGCGGCCCGAGACGCCGGCATTGGCGACGCAGTTGTCGACATGGCCCATCACCTTCACCGTCTCGGCGAAGGCGTCCGCGACCTGCTTCTCGTCGCCGACATCGACGATCTGGGCGTGGACCTTGCCGCCGTGCTTCCTGAGCTGCTCGACGGCCGCGTCGTTCTTCTCCTTGCGCGTTCCCCAGATACAGACGCCCGCGCCGGCCTGGGCCATCGCGTCGGCCATGCCGAGGCCGATGCCGCCATTGCCGCCCGTCACCAGCGCGACCTTGCCCGTCAGATCGAAGCCCTTGTAGGCCATGCGTCTCTCCCAAACGAAAACCGGGCGGGATCAAAGCCCGCCCAGTCTCTATCGTCAATTGATCTTGGATCTCGGGGCGGGGCCTATGCCGGCGGCCAGACTCCCGCATAGGGCTTTCGTAGCGCCCGTTCGACCATGTCGAGGCGATCCTGGCCATAGAACATGTCGCCATCGACGAAGTATGTCGGGGAACCGAATACCGAGCGGCGGATCGCTTCGTCCGTATTGGCCTGGTAGATCGTCTTCACCTCGGGCGAGAGGGCAAGATCGAGCAACGGCAGTGGATCGACGCCCGCTCCTCGTCCGATCGCAGCCAGGGTGTCCCGGTCGGCCAGATCGGCGTCGTCTCGCCAATGCGCTTCCAGCATCGCATGAGCCAGATCATCGATCTCGATGCCGCGCACCAGCCCCGCGATCAGCATGCAGTTGGGCAGCGTGATGTCGTTGGCGTGATGGGTGGGTATCCGGCCCAGCCACGGCGCGCCGCGCTCCTCGCTCCAGCGCTCGATTTCGCGGCCGAAGTAATATGCCGCGTGTGCCCTGGTGCGACGGCCGAAAGGTACGGCACCGGCTTCAGCCACGACGCGACGCAGGTCCACTGGTCGGTGCGCGATCCGTCGGCCGGCCGCCGCGACAATCGCCCTGAATCGCTCCGAACCGAGATAGGCGAACGCGGAATGCGCCGCATAGAAATACTCGACTTCCTCCACGCTCTCTCCGCACAGATGCCGGAGCATCCTAGCGGGAGAGAGCGGAGGGACAGAAGGGCTCAGTTCAGCCGGTCCGTTTCGACCAGCACAATCTCGGCATCCTCCAGGGCGACGATCTCGATCTCGTCCTGGTCGACGACGGCCACGCCGTCGCGGGCATTGGCCGTCACGACCGTGCCGTCGCTGCCGCGGACCTCGATGCGGCCCTTGGCGGGCACGAGATAGGCGGGCTTGCCGTTCAGCGTCTGCCGGGTCGACTGGCCCGCCTTCACCGTACCGGCCATCAGCGAGCCGTCGGCATAGAGCGGGATCGCCCCGTCGTCGCCGCGCCCTGAAGCCAGCGGCACCAGCCTGCCGTCGCGCGCGTCGGCGGGGAACTGCACCGTCTCCCAGCGCGCCGGCACGCCCTGCTTGTTGGGCAGGATCCAGATCTGGAACAGCTCGGTCTCGGCCTGCTCCATGTTGTACTCGGCGTGCTGGATGCCGCTGCCCGCGCTCATCACCTGGATCTGGCCCGCTTCGGTCCGGCCCTCGTTGCCGAGATGGTCCTTGTGCGTGATCGCGCCCTTGATGACGTAGGTCACGATTTCCATGTCGCGGTGAGGGTGCGGCGGGAAGCCGGACTGCGGCGCGATCCGGTCGTTGTTCCAGACGCGCAGCGCGCCCCAGTGGACACGGTCCTGATTGCGGTAGTCCGCGAAGCTGAAGTGGAAGTTGGCCTTGAGCCAGCCGTGGTCCGACTTGCCCAATTTATCGAAGGGTCTGAGCTCGATCATGGTGTTCTCCTTGTTGCCCCCAAAATGGCCTTACAAGGAATGCGATCAAGTTTCTGGCTGGTAACGGTGGGCTGAGCGGAGCTCAGCCCCAGGAGCGGCAGGACATTGCTTTGGGCAATGTCCGAGAGCGCCGAAGGAAGAACGATCACTGGAATTTTATGACCCCTCCGCCCCTACGGGGCACCTCCCGATTTGAACGGGGAGGCGATACTAGCGCACAGGACGGATCGGATCGGTACCGTCCCAACCGAGCGCGCATTTCCGCACATGGTCGAAGAAGCGGCCCTTGCTCCCGCTGATGTCGGAGATCTCCACGACGGTGCCGGCAAAAGCGCCAGATGGTGCCCCCGTGTCGAAGTAGGCGAAGCGGCCGCGTTCGCCGCCGATCTGGCCTTCATGGCCCATCGTGTAACCGAGGCTGAGTGCCCGGTCGTACAGGGTCTGGTATTCGGTCGACCAGAAGGCCAGGTGCTGCAGACCCTCGCGGCCGGAATCGAGGAACTCCCTGTACATCGACGGCGCGTCGTTGCGCTGCTGGATCAGTTCGATCTGCAGGTCGCCGGCATTGGCGAGCGCGACGCTGAGTTCGAGGGGCGAGTCCTGTCCGCGATGGCGGAACCAGTCGGTCTTCACGCGATCGATGTAGAACCACGGGCCGACCTTGAGCACGTCGATCCAGTGCGCCATCGCGGCCTCGATGTCGCGCACGACATAGCCGTTCTGGCGGACCGGGCCGAACAGGCGGCTCATTTGCCCACCGCCCGCTCGCGTCCGGGCGAGGCCCCGAACGTAAAGCCCCTGTAGCCGTCGGCCACGATCTCCTTGCAGGTCGTGCGATAGCCCTCGCCGATATACGGCATGAACACGCGCGGCTTGCCCGGAATGTTGACGCCCAGGTACCAGGAATTGGCCTTGGGAAAGAGCGTGCGGTCGGCGACCTCGGCGACATGCGTGCCCCAGGCCGTCTGCGCATCGCGATCGGGCTCGATCGTGCCGAGGTTGCGCCGTCGCATGTGGGTCAGGCACTCCGCGATCCAGTCGACGTGATACTCGCAGTTGGTGATGACGTTGCCGATGACCGACGGGCTGCCCGGCCCGGTGATCGTGAACATGTTCGGGAAGCCCGCGACGGTGAGACCGAGATAGGTCCGGGGTCCTTCCGACCACGCGTCCTTCAGCGTGACGCCGCCCCGTCCCCTGATATCGACCGCGAGCAGGGCGCCGGTCACGGCATCGAAGCCGGTCGCGAAGACCAGCGCATCGAGCTCGAAATGCCGCGATGCCGTCTCGACGGAATCGGCCGTGATCTTCTCGATCGGCTCGTCGCGCAGGTTCACGAGTTCGACGTTGGGGCGGTTGTAAGTGTCGAAGTAGTCGGTATCGACGCACAGGCGCTTCACGCCGAACGGATAGCCTTCGGGCGAGAGGGCCGCCGCGGTCTTCGGATCCTTCACCGTCTCGCGGATCTTCTGGCGCACGAAGTCGGCGGCGACCTCGTTGACGTCCGGATGGACGAGGATGTTGGGGAAGGCCTTCAGGAAGCCGCCGCTGCCGCCGTCCTGCCAGAGCTTCTCATAGTGCTTCCACTGGACGTCGCGCGGCGGCACCTCGGCGGTGAAGGCGGTCGGCGGCACGCGTCCGAAGTCGGATTGCTCGAGGCTCGCAAGATAGGCTTCCAGCCCGTCGTCGAAGCTCCTGTGGTCCTCGTCGGTCAGCGGGCGATTGCGCGCCGGCACCGAGAAGTTGGGCGTACGCTGGAAAACCACGAGCTGCCGGGCGGCCCGGGCGATCATCGGGATCGCCTGGATGCCGGACGATCCCGTGCCGATGATGCCGACGCGCTTGCCCTCGAAGCTGACGGGCTCCTGCGGCCAGCTCGCGGTATGGAAGATCTCGCCCTTGAAGTCGGCGACGCCGGGAATGTCGGGCGTGTTGGGCACCGACAGGGCGCCGGTCGCCATGATGACGAAGCGGGCGCGCAGGCGGCTACCGCGATCGGTCTCGACGATCCAGCGCTCGGACGTCTCGTCGAACGTCGCGCCGGCGACCCGGGTGTCGAACTGGATCAGCTTGCGCAGGTCGAGGCGGTCGGCGGCAAACTGGGCGTAGCGCAGGATCTCGTCCTGGCCTGCGTACCGGTTGGTCCAGCGCCATTCGCGGCGCAGCTCCGGCGACCAGCTGTAGGAATAAAAGAGGCTGGGCACGTCGCAGCGCGCGCCCGGATAGCGGTTCCAGTACCAGGTGCCGCCCACGTCCGGCGCCGCCTCGAGGCCGCGCACCGACAGGCCGATCTCCCGCAGCTTGTGCAACGCATAGAGCCCGCCGAAGCCGGCGCCCACCACCACGACATCGCAGTCGTCGATTCCGGTCTCGATCGCACCCGCATGTTCCTGGACGCTCGCCGCCATGCTCCGCAAACTCCCGAATATGGAAACGTTTCCAAATTAACCTTGCAAGCGTTGGCCTCGATGTCAATTATGCGACTTCGTATGGCAGAAATCGTTTCCAAGGCCACGATTCGCGACGTTGCGCGGACCGCCGGGGTGTCGGTCGGATCGGTGTCGCGCGCGCTGAACGGCGGCAAGAACGTCAGCGCCCGGGTGGCGCGCGACGTGGCCGCGGCGGCGGAGAAGCTCGGCTACCAGCCGGATTTCCAGGCGCGCAGCCTGCGCACGCGCACCACCGGCATGGTCGGCTGCCTGGTCTCGGACGTCGCCAATCCGCTCTACGCCAGCATCGTGCAGGCCGCCGAAGCACGGCTGCGCGATGCCGGGCTGCTGATGGTCGTGGCCAACACCGCGAACGATCCGGCGCGCGAGCGGGCGATGGTAGCGGCCTTCCGCAGCCGCCGCCTCGACGGGATCCTGGTCGCGCCGGGCAGCGACGAGAACGACCGGGCATGGTGCGAACTCGCCGCCGGCGGCGCGCCGGTCGTCATCCTCGACCGCGACGTGCCTCAAGACGAGGGTTCGCCGTGGCCCGCGGTGCTGGTCGATCATCGCGAGGGTGCTCGGACGGCGACCCGCTACCTGATCGGGCTCGGCCATCGCCGTATCGCGCTGCTGACGCCGGGCGCGCGCATGCGGCCGGGCCGCGAGCGCATCGCGGGCTTCCACGCGGCCTTCGCCGAGGCCGACATCGACCCGGCGGGCGCCGAGATCTGCCTCCAGGAATCGTCCATGGATTTCGCTCAGGGCGATGCGCTCGCGCTGCTGCAACGCGAGCGGCGCCCGACGGCGATCATCGCGCTCGGCACCCGCATTCTGGCCGGTGCGCTGCGCGCCGCGCGCGACCTCCGGCTTTCCATCCCGGCAGACCTGTCGGTAATCGCGGTGGGCGACACCGATCTCGCCGCCGTGCACACGCCGGCGATCACGGCGCTGCGCTGGAGCCTGGAAGATGTCGGCCGGGCGGCCGCCGAGCTGTTGCTGCAACGGCTGAAAGGTGCTTCGGGCGAGGGACAGTCGCGGGCGTTGCTTCCAGTCGACCTCGTGCTGCGGGAGTCCTGCGGGCCGCCGAAGACGACGTAATCAAGAACCATGTGGAGGAAAGAATGAGACTGCTGCGGAGGGCGTTTGCCCTGACTTTGGCCCTGGGCCTCGCGACACCGGCACTGGCGCAGACGGGCGACGCCAAGTGGCCGAGCAAGCCGATCCGCCTGATCGTGCCGTTCGCCGCGGGCGGCGGCACCGACCTGGTGGCGCGTGCGCTGGCCGAGAAGCTCGGCACCGCACTCGGCCAGACCGTGGTCGTCGACAACAAGCCGGGCGCGTCGGGCATCATTGCGATGGAGGCAGCGCAGAAAGCGCCGGCGGACGGCTATACGCTGGTCCTGGGATCGGCCAGCACCGTCGTCGTCAATCCCGCGGTGTTGCCCGACCTGCCCTACGATCCGGTGAAGGATTTCGAGCATCTGGCCGACATCGGTTCGGCCACGGTCGTGATGGTGGCGAGCCCCGACTATCCGGTGAAGGACCTGCGCGACGTGATTGCGTTGGCCAAGGCCAAGCCCGGCGAAGTGAATTACGGCACCTGGGGCAACGGCTCCACCGGCCATCTCTGCGCCGAGATCATCCGCGCCGGCACCGGCATCAACATGACCCATGTGCCCTACAAGGGCGCCGCGCCGGTGCTGAACGACGTGGCGGCGGGCCACATCAAGCTCGGCTTCTCCGACGTCCAGTCGGCCGTGCCGATGGTCAAGTCGGGCAAGGTTAAGGTCGTGGTCTCCTGCACGCGCCGCTCGATCAACTTCCCCGACGTACCGGGCTTCGTGGAGCAGGGCGTCGATTTCGACTTCGTCTGGCGCTACGACCTGATGGCGCCGATCAACACGCCCAAGCCGATCGTGCAGCGCCTGCACACCGAGCTGATGAAAATCCTGGCGATGCCCGACATCAAGGCGCGCTGGGCCGAGTTCGGCATGACCGCCTCGACCATCAGCCCCGACGATCTCAAGGCGCAGACCGCCAAGGACATCGCGACCCTGCGCAAGATCGCGCAGCAGGCGAACATCAAGCCGTGAGCTCCATCACGCAGCAGGTGGCCGTCGTCACGGGTGCGGCCAGCGGACTGGGCCGTGCCATCGCGCATCGCTTTGCAAAGCAAGGCATGCGGGTCGCGCTGTGGGATGTCGATCTCGCCGGTGCTGAGCGTATCGCAGGGGAGATCGGCGCGTCGGTGAAGGCCTTCGCCGTCGACGTCACCGAGACGAGTTCGGTGCGTGCGGCCTGGTCGGCGACCAAGGCGGCGCTCGGCACGCCGTCGATCCTGGTGAACAGCGCCGGCATCCTCGGTCCCTCGGCGGGCATCGCCTCCTATCCCGAGGAGCAGTGGCACCGGGTGCTCGACATCAACCTCAACGGCACGTTCCGCTGCTGCCAGGCGGCAGTGCCCGACATGGTGGCGAGCGGCTACGGCCGCATCGTCAACATCGCCTCGATCGCGGGCAAGGACGGCAACCCGAACGTCGCGGCCTATGTCGCGTCGAAGGCCGCCGTGATCGCGCTCACCAAGTCGATGGGCAAGGAACTCGCCATGTCGGGCGTGCTGGTCAACGCGATCTCGCCCTCGGCGTCGGAGACCGCGATCTTCGGCGAACTCACGGATGAGCGGCGCGCGAAGCTGCTGGCCAACGTGCCGATGGCTCGCATGGTGCGGCCGGAAGAAGTGGCGGAGCTGGCCTTCTGGCTGTCGTCGCCCGCCTGCTCCTTCTCGACCGGCGCGACGTTCGATATCTCCGGAGGGCGGGCGACGTACTGAAACCTTGCCTCTCCATTCAGATGGGGAGGTGGCCCGCAGGGCCGGAGGGGTCAGAACTGATCGTTCTTCCTTCGGCGCTCCCGGACATTGCCGAAGGCAATGTCCTGACGCTCCTGGGGCTGAGCTTCGCTCAGCCCTACCTTCCCTCGCGCCACCATGCGCTGGCGATGGCCATCAGGAAGGCCAGTGCCACGAGGATGCCGGGCAGCAACGGGAGCTGGTTGATGCCGGCGACCGTGTAGCCCTCGTTGCGGCGCAGGCCGATCCAGTCGGAGCCGCCGGCGGCGCGGCCGGGGCGGACGGTGCGAATGTCGGGCTCGGACTGGTCGGAGATCCACATCAGCCCGCCGCCCGTTGCTTCGACCAGCGGCTTCAGCTTCGCGTCTGTCGCGCGCACGTCCGAGAATTCCAGCGGATCGGGACTGCCGACCGCGGCGACGGTGCGCAGCGTGCCGTCGTCGAAGCGATAGAGGCCGGGCTTGTCGACATCGACCACGGCGAGGCCGAGGCCCGGCGCGGTCTGGCGCAGGTCGAGCGTGCGCGTGGCGCCACCAGGCGAGGTCATGGTGACCTGCGGGAAGGTGGCGGCCAGCGTGCGGCGCGTCACCTCGATGCGGCCGCCGATCGCCGTGGCGCGCAGCGCCTCTTCCTCGAGATCGGGTTCCTTCATCAACCAGTGCGCGACGCGGCGTACGAGTTCGGGCTGCGGGCCGCCGCCGTCGATGCCGCGATTCCACAGCCACAGGTGATCGGACAGAAGCTGCGCCACGCGGCCCTCGCCGACGCGGTCGAGGATCACCAGCGGCTTCTCCTCGGCACCGGCCAGCACGGCGTTGCCGCGTTCGGTGCGCGACGTGATCAGGCGGAACCAGCGGCCCCACTCCGGCTCCTTGTTGGGATCGCCGGCCTGCGGGAGATTGGCCGTCACCGGATGACGCTGGCCGATCTCGGTGACCTTGGGCTTGAAGCCGGTTTCCACTACGTCGCCCGTCGGTGCGCCGGGCAGGATGGCGCCCAGCGGCGTGCGATAGAGCGAACGCTGCGTCGCGAAAACGGGACCGACCGAGACGAGCAGGGCGCCGCCGCCCTTCACGTATTCGGTGATGTTGCGGAAGTAGTCGCGCGTGATCAGGTTCCCCGACTCGTAGCGGTCGAAGATGATCAGATCGAATTCCTTGAGCTTCTGCTCGAACAGCTCGCGCATCGGGAAGACGATCAGCGACAGTTCGCGCACCGGCGTGAAATCGTCCTTCTGCGGCGTGCGCAGGATGGTGAAGTGCACGAGATCGACCGCGGGGTCGCTCTTCAGCAGGTTCCGCCACGCCCGCTCGCCCTGGTAGGGCTCGCCCGAGACCAGCAGCACGCGCAGCCGGTCGCGCACGCCGTTGATGGTGAAGAGCGCGCGGTTGTTGTCGAGGGTGAGCTCGTTTTGGCCGGGGCCGACTTCCAGCTCGACGACGTTGGCGCCGGGGTTGCCGACGGTGATCGGCAGCTCGACCGAGCGGCCGACCGGCACGTCGATGCGCTTCACGACCTCGCCGCCGACCGACAGCGTCACCGGCGCGGTGCCGCCGGCGGGATCGTCGATGCGGAACTTGGCGACGACGTCGCGGCCGACCACGCCGAAGCGCGGCGACTGTTCCAGCACGATCAGCCGGTCGCGTTCGTTCTTCTTGCCGGCGATCAGCGCATGCACGGGCGCGCCGCCCAGCTCCGGCGGCACGCCGGCCGGCACGTCATGGACCTGGCCGTCGCTCAAGAGAACGACGCCGGCCAGTCGCTCCGGCGGAATCTCGATCAGGGCCGAGCGCATCGTGTCGATCAGGCGCGTGCCGCCCGGCCGCTCGCTGCCCAACTGGATCTGCGACGGCGGCAGCACGACCTCGCGCACTTCCAAGCCGTCCTGCTGGCCGAGCTTGCGCTTCAGTGACTCGCGCGCGGTCTGGACCTGCTGGCGTCGCTCGCCGATCGCCATGGAATCGCTGTCGTCGACGACGACCAGCGCCACGTCGGCGATGGGCTTGCGCTGCTCCTCGATCAGCGAGGGATTGGCCAGCGCCGCCAGCACGACGACAAGCGAGCCCAGCCGCCAGATCGTGCCGCGCGCGCCCGCGCGCAGACCGAGCAGGACAAGAACGAGTCCGACCGCGCCCAGCACGGCCAGCACCGTCCACGGCAGCAGCGGATCGAAGGCGACCGAGACGGCCGATGTCATGTTCATCGCCTCAACCTCTGCATGATGTCAGGCAGGTGAACCTGGTCGTCCTTGTAGTTGCCGGTCAGGGCATGCATCACGAGGTTGACGCCGAAACGGTACGACATCTCGCGCTGCGTCTCGCCGCCCGGCGAAACCGGATTGAGGCCGCGGCCGCGCTGATCGGTGGCCCAGGCGCCGGCATAGTCGTTGGAGCCGATCAGGATGGTGGTGACGCCATCATTGACGCGGCCGCCGCCCGACTCGATCCAGAGCTTTCCGCCCTGCCAGCGGCCCGGCATGTCGGACAGAAGATAGAAGGCACGGCTCAGCACATGGTCCGGCGGCATGGCGACCAGCGGGGGCGTCTCGACGCCGGCCAGCAGGCGCTTGAGATCGGGATTGCCACCGGCCGGACGATCGAACGTCATGTGCTGGTCGCGCGTGTCGATGAAGATGATGCCGCCGGTCCGCAGGTAGCGGTCGAGCGCGGCCTGCGCGCGCGGCGACAGCGGCGGCTGCGTCGAGGTCACGGGCCAGTAGATCAGCGGATAGAGGCGCGGTTCGTCGCGCTCGAGATCGAGGCCGACCGGATCGGCCGGCTCGACCGAGGTGCGGCTGCGCAGGATCTCGCTCAACCCTTCGAGCCCGGCCTTGCTGATGTCGTCGACTTCCTTGTCGCCGGTGACGATGTAGGCGAGGCGGATGTCGAGCGAGCCCTTCAGTGCCTGCTCGTCGGTGAGCGGCGGCGGGCCGGGTCTTGCCGCCGGCGTCGTCGCCGCCGTGCCTGGACGTTGCGGCGGCGCGGGCTGCTGCGCCTGAACGTCGGGTGAACTCGTGAAGACGAGAGCGCCGAGAAGGAGTGCGGCCGGTGCGGCGCGACTGAAGCGGACGGCCTTGGGCAGCAGGCCGCGCAGCCACAGCGAGATCAGCAGGTCGGCGAGCAGCAGCAGGAGCGCCGCCAGCAGGAACCACTTGGAAAGATCGGTCTCGCCGCCTTCCGAGAGCCTGTCCGTCGAAATGCCGCTCGGCAGCGCGAGCGGCTTCGGCGCGGGAATGCGGCCGCCGATGTTGAAGGCGACCTGGGCGTTCTCGTCGCCATAGAGGCCGGGCGGGGAGGAGGGCCTGGGCTGGAAGGTCTCGACGGCGTCGGGCGGCAGGATCTGGATGCCGGCGGGCGGCGCGCCGAGGCGGCCGAAGCCGTCGAGCGTACGCCACGGCTTCAGCGCCTTGTTGACGCCGTCGCCGGCAACGCCGCGCGACAGCGTCACGAGACGTTGCAGCATGTTCACGAACAGGCCCGACAAAGACATGTTGCTCCAGCCGGTGTTCGCGGTGGTGTGGATCAGCACGAGATAGCCCTGGCCGCGCTTCTCGGCGGTGACCAGCGGCGTGCCATCGGCCAGGCGCGCCCAGGTCTTGTCGGCGAGGTCGGGCGTCGGCTCGGCCAGCACCTGCTGCGAGATGCGCACGTCCTTGGGGATCGGAATGCCGAGGAAGGGGCTGTTGGGCGGGAACTCGGCCAGCGAACTGGGCTGGCCCCAGCTCATGATGCCGCCCAGCGCACGGTCGCCGAGGCGCAGCTTGGTCGGCACGAGGTTGTCGGCGCCGGCCGCGAGATTGGGGCCCGCAAAGCGCACGGCGACACCGCCGCGCTCGACCCATTTCGCGATCTCCTCGCGGTCGTTGGCCGACGGTGCCGCGCCGTCGGGGATCAGCAGCACGGCGGTGTTGCGCGTCAGGACCGATTCGCGATCGCCGATGCTCAAGCTCACATAGGGATCGAGGGCGCGCTCGAGGAAGTAGATCTCCTGTAGCAGCGGCTGGTTCCCCGCGGTGGCGCGCTCGCCCAGGATGGCGACCGGCCGGCGGCGATGACGCTCGTCGAGCAGGATCGTGCTGCCGGCCCCGCCCTGCGCCTCGATGTCGAGGCGGGCCATGCGATTGCGCAGCTCGGGCGGGATGGCCAGCACGCCTTCGCCCTGCGTCGCGGTCGCGGCGAAGTCGAGATCCATGCGGGCCACGACACGGCCCTGTTCGTCGGACGCCTGGATCGCGGTCTTGCGGGGGCCGTCGGCGGCGGCGCGCAGCGCCCGCACCTTGAGGTCGCGGCCTTCGGCGACAGGCGGCAGCAGAAGGAGCGGCGTCGTTGCCTGGTCGGGCAGCAGAACTTGCAGCCCGTCGAAGCGACGCAGGCGTTCGGCGAGGCGGGTCGCGCCTTCGTCCTCGAGGCCATCGCTCAGCCACACGGCATAGGCGCCCGGATCGATCTGCATCTGGTCGATGGCGGTGGCCGCGGCCGTGCGATCGGTCGACCAGGGCTTGGGGCGGAAGGCGCGCAGCAGCGTGCGCGCCTCGTCGGGCCGCATCGCGCCACGGCGAACCGCGGGGGCATCGAGCGGCGCCGGTGCGGTGCCGACCAGCACGACAGGGCGGTTGGCGCGTTCGGCGCGCTGGATCAGCCGCTCGGCATGGGCGGTGCGCGTGGCCCAGCCTGGCGCGCTCGACCAGCCATCGTCGATCACCAGCAGCAGCGGGCCGCGGCCCGGCAGGTCGGCCTGCGGGTTCAGCAGCGGGCGCGCCACGGCGAGGATCAGCGCGGTGGCGAGCAGCAGCCGCAGCAGCAGCAGCCACCACGGCATCTTCATCGGCGTCTGCTCGGCGGGCTCCAGCCCGACCAGCAGCCGGATCGCCGGGAAGCGCACGAGCTTGGGCAGCGGCGGGATCAGCCGCAGCAGGAAATAGATCGCCGGGAGGGCCAACAGCAGGGCCAGCATGCCGGGAGCGGCAAAGGCAAACGCGCCGAGACTCAGCATGTCATCAGGCCATGTTCAGCCGACCCATGTCGGCCATAGCGAGGTAAAGCGACAGAAGCACGGTCTGCGGCGAGCGATCGGTGCGATGCAGATGCACCGTCCAGTTGGCCGGCCGCGCCAGGCGGTTGAGGCCTTCCTTCTGGGCGGCGAGTCGCGCGCCATAGGCGGCGCGCACGGCCTCGACCCGGCGGATCGTGTGCTGGCCCTCGGCTTCGAGGCCCTCGAATTTCACATGACCGTCGAACGGCAGCTCTTCCTCGGCGGGATCGAGGATCTGCACGAGATGGCCGCGCACGCCGACGCTGGCGTAGTAGCGGATGATCTCCTCGATCTTCTCGAGCGGGTCGAGCCAGTCGGACACCAGCACGATCGTGCCGTGGGCGGGCAGTGGCACCATCGGCGGCAGGCTGGGCGGCGTGCGCGTGGTATCGCGGCTTTCGTCGAGCAGGGTCTCGGCGACGCGCCGCACCGCGACGCGGCCGGAGGCGGGGCGCATGCCGCCGCCCAGCACGGCGACGCGCTCGCCGGCATCGGCCAGCAGGCTGGCGACGGCCAGCGTGATGAGTTCGGCACGCACCGCCTTGGTGTCGATGTTCTTGAGCGAGGCGTACTGCATCGAGGGCGACGCATCGCGCCACAGCCAGATGCTGGCGGCGGCCTCCCATTCGGTCTCGCGCACGAATAGATGACGGCTGCGCGCGCTCTGGCGCCAGTCGATCTGGCTCGCGCTGTCGCCGTCGCGATAGGGCCGGTACTGCCAGAAGGCATCGCCCTGGCCGACGCGACGACGCCCGTGCACGCCCTGGATGACGGTCGCGGCGACGCGATCGGCGGCCACCATCAGAGCGGGCAGCGTGCCGGCGAGTTCGAGCGACCGATGGAGGGTTGAAGGCGAAGCCATGAACACCCGCAGTGCAATGCCTAGGCCAGACGTTTACCCGAGGCGGGCGCACATCTGGGCGATGACGGACTCGACGGTGACGCCTTCGGCGCGGGCGGAGAAGTTGACGGCCATGCGATGGCGCAGGATCGGCCCGGCCAGCGCCACGACGTCGTCGACCGACGGCGCGAGGCGGCCCTGGATGATCGCGCGGGCACGGCAAGCCAGCATGAAGGCCTGGCTGGCGCGCGGACCGGGACCCCAGGCGACACGCTGGCGCACGACGTCGAGATCGGTGTGTTCGGGACGGCCGGCACGCACCAGCTTCAGGATGGCGTCGACGACGCTCTCGCCGATCGGCAGGCGCCGAACCAGCGCCTGGGCGGCCATCAGGTCGCCGGGCGACAGGGCCTGCGTGGCGACCGCCTGCTCGGCGCCGGTGGTGCCGATCATGATCTGGCGCTCTGCCTCTTCGTCCGGATAGCCGACGTCGACCTGCAACAGGAAGCGGTCGAGCTGGGCTTCGGGAAGCGGATAGGTGCCTTCCTGTTCCAGCGGATTCTGGGTCGCCAGCACATGGAACGGCGCGGGCAGGTCGTAGCGCTTGCCGGCCACGGTCACGTGCCGCTCCTGCATCGACTGGAGCAGCGCCGACTGGGTGCGCGGGCTGGCGCGGTTGATCTCGTCGGCCATCAGCAGCTGGGCGAAGACGGGACCTTGCAGGAAGCGGAAGGTGCGCCGGCCGCCTTCGCTCTCCTCGAGCACCTCGGAGCCCAGGATGTCGGCCGGCATCAGGTCGGGCGTGAACTGGATGCGCTTGGCTTCCATGCCCAGAACGACGCCCAGCGTGTCGACCAGTTTGGTCTTGGCGAGACCCGGGACACCGATCAGAAGGAGGTGGCCGCCCGACAGGAGGGCAACCAGCGTTTGATCGATCACGTCCTGCTGGCCATAAATGACCTTGCCGATGGAGGCGCGGGCGGCGCGGAGTTGTCCGCCCAGCCGTTCGATGTCGGCGAGGGCGGCCTGGGCGTCGGCGTCGGTAGCAGTCGATGTATCGGGGGCCACCAGGGCGCTCCTGTCGTCGATGGGAATTGTAATTGAGGGAAGCCCAGAATTGAGGCCGGAACAAGGGCATGACAGTTGACGAAATTGTGCGGCGGGTGAGCGAGCGCAGCCGGCGTTTGGCATCGGGCTTGCCCGTCGCGACGCCGCCCCTCGGCAGCGACTTTTCACTGAACGGCGTCGCGTCGATGCCGCAGGTCTGGCGCCCTGCGTCCGTGCTGGTGCCGCTGGTGCGCCGCGAGCCCGGGATCACCGTGCTGCTGACCCAGCGCACGGAGGACATGCCGAGCCATGCCGGCCAGATCGCCTTTCCCGGCGGTCGCCGGCAGGCCGAGGATGTCGACGCGATCGCCACGGCGCTGCGCGAGACCGAGGAAGAGGTCGGCTTGACCCGCGATTTCATCGAGGTCATCGGCACGGTCGATCAGTACAGGACGGGCACGGGCTACGAGATCACGCCGATCGTGGGCATGGTCACGCCGGGATTCACGCCCCGTGCAGACCCGCGCGAGGTTGCCGACGTGTTCGAGGTGCCGCTGGCCCACTTCCTCGACGAACGCAATCACCGCATCGACAGCAGGGTCTGGCAGGGCCGCGAGCGGCGCTATTATGCGATGCCCTATGGCGAACGCTACATCTGGGGCGCCACGGCGGGTATGCTGAAGAACCTCCACTTCATCCTGACCGCCGGCGCCTGACGCCGGCCGGGAGTCTTCATGCGCGTCGTCCTTCTGATACTCGCCCTGGTGCTGGCGCCGTTCTGCGCCTTCTTTCTCTGGGCCTGGGCGGTGAAGATCAAGCAGGAGCGCAGGATCGCCGGCACGCTGCCATCGTGGCAGGACATGCCGATGACCTGGCTGGGCATCGCGGGCTTCGCCTGCGCCATCGTCGGCTTCATCGTCATGTTCTTCACCCAGGACCAGGGCTACGGCGGGCTCTTCGCATCATGAAGCCATCCGGCCGCCTGGAACCGCCGCCGTGGGCAAGCGACACGGCGGTCCATACGCTGTTCGGCGCGCTGGGCGCCGCCGGCATCACCGCGCGCTTCGTCGGCGGTTGGGTGCGCGACGCCGTGCGCGGGGTGACGCTGACCAACGAGCCCGACCTCGCCGTCGACAAGCCGCCTGAGACGGTGATGCTCGCCCTCAAGGCGTCGCGGATCAAGGTGGTGCCCACAGGCCTGAAGCATGGCACCGTGACGGCGGTGATCGCCGGAGCTCCGTACGAGCTCACCACCTTGCGCCGCGATGTCGAGACGGACGGCAGGCATGCCGTCGTCGCCTTCACCGACGACTGGCTGGAGGATGCGAGCCGCCGCGACTTCACCTTCAACGCGCTCTACGCCGATCTCGACGGCACGCTCTACGATCCGTTCGAGGGCCGCGCCGATCTCGCCGCAAAGCACGTCCGCTTCATCGGCGATGCCGATCAGCGTATCGCCGAAGACAAGCTGCGGATCCTGCGCTTCTTCCGGTTCCATGCCTGGTTAGGCCGGCCGCCGTTCGACGCGGCAGGCTTCATGGCCTGCCGCCGCAATGCCGGCGGCCTGCGCGGACTCTCGGGCGAACGGGTGCGCAAGGAATTCCTGCGCCTGCTCGACGCACCGGCGCCGTCCGACACAGTTGATGCGATGCGCGAAGCCGCGATCCTCGATCACTGGCTGCCCGAATGCGACGGCGCGGCCCGTCTTCGGGCGCTGATCGCGCGCGAGGACAAGCCCGATCCATTGCGCCGCTTCGCATCGATCCTGTCGCGCGAGGCCGATGCCACCGTGATCGGCAAGCGGCTGAGGCTCTCGACGCAAGAGTCCCTGCGGCTCGAGGTCATGCTCGACTCCGATCCAGTGATCGATGTGGCCGGTGGACCGAAGGCCTGGCGGGCGCAGATCTATGATCTGGGCAGCAATCTCTATGCCGACCGCCTGCTGCTGGCGACCGAGGCGCCGGGCGACTGGCGCGGCGCGCTTGCTATGGCGCGCGGCTGGACGCCGCCCGAACTGCCGGTGAGCGGCGGTGACGCGCTGAAGCTCGGACTGAAGCCCGGCCCGAAAGTCGGCGGCCTGATCGAAACGGTCGAGCGCTGGTGGATCGACGGCGACTTCACGGCCGATCGCGCGGCCTGCCTGGCCGAACTCGAACGCCTGGTCCGCGCCGCGTCATGATCCGGCCCGCCGTCACCTTAGCGCTCTGGCTGGCGATCGCGATCTTCGTCGTGCTGAACGACTTCGTGGGCGACACCTGGATCGCCGCCACGCTCTCGGTGCGCGCGGTCGAATGGTACAAGGCGCTGGTGCCGATTCCCTATGTCGCGATGATGGCGATCATCCATGCGGGGCGCACGCGGGGCGACAACTGGTTCGAGGCGTCCTTGCTGGCGGCGCTGCTGTGGCCGACCTCGACGATGCTGGCCGGCTTTCTCTGTGCCCGCCTCGCCTATGAAGAGGGTGCCGAGGCCTTCTTCGACCGTCTCGGCTTCTGGTGGGGCGCGCCCTATCCGCTGCTGGTGCTCGTGCTGTTCGCGGCGCCCGTCGTTGCAGGATGGGCGCTGGCCGCACGACGATGAGCATCGTCTCGCGGCTCTGCATCTCAGGCTATCGCTCGCTGCGCGACGTGCGGCTGGAGATCGAGCCGCTGACCGTCGTGACCGGCGCCAACGGCAGCGGCAAGTCGAGCCTCTATCGCGCGCTGCGGCTGCTGGCCGATGTCGCGCAGGGCCGTATCATCCCGTCGCTGGCGCTCGAAGGCGGCATTTCTTCCGTGCTGTGGGCGGGGCCCGAGCAGTTCTCGCGCGGCATGAAGCGTGGTGAGCAGGCCGTCCAGGGCACCGTGCGCAAGGCGTCGATCAGCCTGAAGCTGGGCTTCTCGTCCGAGTCGTATGGCTATGCGATCGACCTCGGCCTGCCGATCCCGGGCGGCTTGTTCGGCCGCGATCCCGTGATCAAGACGGAAACTCTCTGGACCGGGCTGGTCCTGCAACGCGCCAACGCCTTCGCCGAGCGGCTCGGTCCCTCGGTTACCCTGCGCGATCGCAAGGGGCAGCGCCGGCAGGCCTACACGCACCTCCAGCCGTTCGACAGCATGCTCACCCATTGCGCCAATCCCGAGGATGGCGCCGAACTCCTGTCGTTGCGCGAGCAACTGCGCGACTGGCGTTTCTACGACCACTTCCGCACCGATATCGACGCACCGGCCCGCCGCCGGCAGGTCGGCACGCGCACGCCGGTACTCGCCGGCGACGGTGCCGATCTCGCCGCCGCCCTCGCGACCATCCAGGAGATCGGGATCGAGGGCGAACTCGAAGCCGCCGTCGCCGATGCCTTTCCCGGCGGCTCGGTCGATGTCGCGTTGAGCGACGGTTATTTCGAAGTCGAGATGCTGCAGCACGGGCTGCTGCGGCCTCTGAAGGCGACGGAGCTGTCGGACGGAACGCTGCGCTATCTCCTGCTGGTGGCGGCGCTGCTGTCGCCGCGGCCGCCGTCGCTGATGATCCTGAACGAGCCCGAGACCAGCCTGCATCCCGACCTGCTGGCGCCGCTCGCGCGCCTCATCGCAAGCGCGGCGAAGCGATCGCAGGTGATCGTGGTGTCACATGCCGAACGCCTCGTTGCGGCGCTGACGAAAGCCGGCGGACAACGCATCACGCTGGCCAAGCAACTGGGCGAGACGGTCGCCGAGGGCGAAGAGCGCCCGATGTGGAACTGGCCGGGTCGCTAGAAAATAATCCCGTCGTCTCGACCGAAGCGCCGAAGGCGCGTAGCGGAGAGACGACGGGATATTTTTAAGGCCAGCGCACTTCCGGCGGTAGCGACATCAGGATTGCCTCGACGTTGCCGCCGGTCATCAGTCCGAATCGCGTGCCGCGATCGTGCAGCAGGTTGAACTCGACGTAGCGGCCGCGGCGCGTCAGCTGGTGCGCACGCTCGGCCTCGGTCCACGGCTCGTTCATGTGGCGCCGGACCAGCCTGGGATAGATGTCGAGGAAGGTCTCGCCGACGGCGCGCGTGAAGGCGAAGTCGCGGGCATGATCGCCGCTGTCGAGATAATCGTAGAAGATGCCGCCGACGCCGCGCGGCTCGTTGCGATGCGGCAGGAAGAAGTACTCGTCGCACCATTCCTTGAAGTTCGGATGGCAGGCCGGATCGTGCGCGTCGCAGGTGGCGCGCAGCGCTGAGTGGAAGTCGCGCGTGTCGGGCTCGTGCGGCACCATCGGCGTGAGGTCGGCGCCGCCGCCGAACCAGCTGCGCGTTGTCACGATGTAGCGCGTGTTCATGTGAACCGCCGGCACCTTGGGCGATTGCATATGGGCGACCAGCGAGATGCCGGCTGCGAAGAAGCGGGGGTCCTGCGCGGCGCCGGGGATCTGGGCGCGGAACTCGGGGCTGAACTCGCCGAACACGGTCGAGATGTTGACGCCGACCTTCTCGAACACGCGGCCGCGCATCAACGACATGGTGCCGCCGCCGCGATCCTCGCCGTTCTCGCCTTTGTCGCGCTGCCAGGTCTTGCGCTCGAAGCGGCCGGGCGCCCTGTCGCTGTGGGTGCCCTGAAGCTCGTTCTCGATCTTCTCGAACTCGGCACAGATGCGGTCGCGCAGGCGGGCGAACCAGGTCGCGGCCTCCTCCTTGCGGCGGGCGATCGTCGCCTCGTCGGGCAGCGGAGAGGGGCCGTTGGGGCTGGTGGCGGTGCGGTTTGGCTTGGCGGTCATGCGAGCTTTTCGAATCCCGAGGTCTGGCGAAGGGCCTCGCTCAATACCATCGCGGCCGACAGGGCGACATTGAGCGACCTCGCCCCGGCCTGGAGCGGGATCCGCACGCGCAGATCGGCCCTCTCATGGACCTCGGGCGGCACCCCGGCGCTTTCGCGGCCGAGCAGGAGGATGTCGTCGGGCCGGAAAACCGCCTCAGGAAGCCGGGTCGCGCCGGCGGTGGACAACAGGACCAGCCGGCCGGCGGGCCGGTCCCGGCAAAACGCCGCCCAGGACGCATGGCGGGTCAGGCGGGCCAGATCGTAGTAGTCCATGGCCGCTCTGCGGATTCTCTTGTCGTCGACCGGGAAGCCGCAGGGCTCGATCACGTCCAACGGAACGCCCATCCCAGCCGACAGCCGGATGAAGGCGCCGAGGTTTTGCGGAATATCCGGCTCGAAAAGGGCCAAACGCATGAACTTTCCCAAACAGACCGCAGGGCGAAAGTGACTTTTCTGCGGCACGCTGTCACAGAATGCCGCTCATCGGGCCTGCGACCAACAGAGCCTTGAACCAAAAGGGGCTTTCCCGGCTATATACCCGCCATCTCCTCGGGGGGACGGAAGAGAGTAATCATGGCTTCTTCAAGCACGACAGCCCACGGGCACAGCGAACCGACACGGCGCGACTTCCTCATGGTCGCGACGGGCGCTCTTGGCGCCGTTGGTGCCGCGGCCGTCGCATGGCCCTTCATCAATAACCTCAATCCCGCCGCGGACACGCTGGCCCTGTCGACCATCGAGGTGAACGTCACGCCGATCGCGGTCGGCCAGGCGGTGACCGTGAAGTGGCGCGGCAAGCCGGTGTTCATCCGGCACCGCACCGAGGCCGAAATCAAGGAAGCCGAGGCTGTGCCGATGTCGCAGCTTCCGGATCCCGAGACCGACAACAAGCGCGTGACCGACACCGCCAAGAAGGTCCGGCCGGAGTGGCTGATCATGATCGGCGTCTGCACCCATCTGGGCTGCGTGCCGCTCGGCAACAAGGCGGGCGATCCCAAGGGCGAGTACGGCGGCTGGTTCTGCCCCTGCCACGGCTCGAGCTACGACACGTCGGGCCGCATCCGCAAAGGACCGGCGCCCAAGAACCTCGTGGTTCCGGATTACCTGTTCACTTCCGACGCCCTCGTCCGCATCGGCTGATCGACCAGATCGCCCGCTCAGATCTCGCTGGAGTTCCCAGAATGGCCTCGTCTCACGGCACGCCGCCGGTCTTCAATAACAAGGTGATCTCCTGGATCGATCACCGGTTGCCGATCTTCTCGTATATCGAGAAGGAATATCACACGTTCCCGACGCCTCGGAACTTCAACTACTTCTGGAACTTCGGCGCGATCGCCACGGTGATGCTGGTCCTCATGATCGCCACCGGCATCGTGCTCGCGACCAACTACACGCCGCACGTGCTGATGGCGTTCGACGCCGTCGAGCGCATCGACCGCGACGTGCCGCAGGGCTGGCTGATCCGCGACCTGCACATGAACGGGGCGTCGTTCTTCTTCATCGCCGTCTACATCCACATCTTCCGCGGCATGTACTACGGCTCCTACAAGGCGCCGCGCGAACTGCTGTGGATCCTGGGCGTCGTCATCTTCCTGCTGATGATGGCGACGGCCTTCATGGGCTACGTGCTGCCGTGGGGCCAGATGAGCTTCTGGGGCGCCACCGTCATCACCAACCTGTTCTCGGCGATCCCGGTCGTCGGCGAGTCGATCGTCATCTGGCTGTGGGGCGGCTTCGCCGTCGACAACCCGACGCTCAACCGCTTCTTTGCCCTGCACTACCTGCTGCCGTTCATCATCGTGGCGGTGGTCGCGCTGCACGTCGTGGCGCTGCACGTGCACGGCTCGAACAACCCGACCGGTATCGACCCGAAGGGCCCGCAGGACACCGTCCCCTTTCATCCGTACTACACGATGAAGGACGGCTTCGGCGTCATGGTGTTCCTGATCGTCTTCGCCGCGTTCGTCTTCTTCGCGCCCGACTATCTGGGCCATCCGGACAACTACATTCCGGCCGACCCGCTGGTCACGCCCGCGCACATCGTGCCGGAATGGTACTTCCTGCCGTTCTACGCGATCCTGCGCGCCATTCCCGACAAGCTGGGCGGCGTGCTGGCGATGTTCGGAGCCATCGCGGTGTTGTTCGTCCTGCCGTGGCTCGACACCTCGCGCGTGCGCTCCTGCACGTTCCGGCCGATCTACAAGTGGTTCATGATGTTCCTGGTGGTCGACGTGATCGTCCTGGGCATCTGCGGTTCCAAGCCGGCGGAAGGCTTCTGGGTGCCGCTGTCGCAGCTCGCGACGCTGTACTACTTCGCCCACTTCCTCGTGCTGCTGCCGATCCTGGGCAAGATCGAACGGCCGTTGCCATTGCCTCCCAGCATCGCCGACGCGGTACTCAAGAAGAAGGCGGTATAAGAGCCATGCGCAAGCCGTTCGCCCGCAATCTGTTGGTCTCTGGCGCCATCGCGCTCGCAGCCTTCGCCACCGGTACCGTCGCCATCGCGGCTGGCGGGACCGAGCAGCCGCCTGCCCGGAAGTGGCACTTCCAGGGTCCGTTCGGCACCTACGACCGTGCTGCGGCCCAGCGTGGCTTCCAGGTCTACCAGGAAGTCTGCGCCGCCTGTCATTCGCTGTCGCTGGTGGCCTATCGCAACCTCACCGACCTCGGCCTGACCGAGAACCAGGTGAAGGGCCTGATCAAGGACATCTCCGTCCCCGATCTCAACGACGACGGCGCGCCGGTCGACCGGCCGGCCCGTCCCTCGGATCGCTTCAAGAAGCCGTTCCCCAACCTGGCCGCCGCGGCCGCCGCCAACAACGGCAAGGCGCCGCCCGACCTCAGCGTCATCGTCAAGGCGCGCCAGTACGGCCCCGATTTCATCTACGGAATCCTCACGGGCTACGTTCCGTACGACAAGCTGACGCCGGAGCAGATCAAGGAGTTCGACGTCAAGAAGGACGACAACTTCAACAAGTACTTCCCGGGCCACAAGATCGCCATGGCGCCGCCGCTCAGCGACGACAAGGTGACCTACGCCGACGGCACCAAGGCCACGCTTGATCAGGAAGCCGCCGACGTCACCGAGTTCCTGGCCTGGGCGTCCGAGCCGCACATGGAAGACCGCAAGCGCACCGGCGTTCGCGTCATCCTGTTCCTCCTGGCGCTGGCCGGCCTGATGTACGCCGTGAAGCGCATGGTGTGGGCCGACAAGCACTGACGCCAAGGGTGTTGGCGCCGCCCGGCGCTAACGCCCGAGACGCCGCTCGATCGCTGCGTGCCGCTCCAACAGCCGGCGGGCGCGATCGATCACCGGGATGTCGATCATCTTGCCATCCACCGAGAACGAGCCGCGGCCCTCAGCCGCGGCTTTTTCGTCGGCCGCGATCAGCTTCCGCGCATAGGCCACTTCGTCCGCTGTCGGCGTGAACGCCTCGTTAAGCGCGCCGACCAGGCCGGGATGAATGCAGGTGCCGCCCGAGAAGCCGAAGCGGCGCGCCCGTTCGGCGCTCTTCCGGTAAGCGGCGGGGTCTGAATAGTCGGCGACCGTGCCCAGGATGCCGATCATCGACACGCCGTGCGCCTGGGCCGCGAAGGCCACCATGCGCTTCGGGAACTCGAGCGTCTCGTCGCCCGGCACGGAGCCGGTCTCCAGCGCGAAATCCTCGCCGCCGAGCATCATGGCGACGAGGCGCGGGCCGCGCTCGGCGATGTCGGCGAGCTCGGGCAGGGCGCGCGGATGCTCGATCATGGCGGCGAAGCCGACGCCACCCACCGGCATGCCGCGCTCGCGTTCCAGGTCGCTCACCACCTCGTCGAGCAGCCGCAGGTGCTGCACGCCCTCGGTCTTGGTGACGAACAGGGCCGAGAGGCCGGGGCGCACCGCCGCCTCGATGTCGGGGATCGCCAGCCGCAGCGGCCGGTTGATGCGGACGGCAACGTCGGCGCCGCCGCGGACCACCTTCTTCATCGTCGCGGGCAGCATCGCGCGCGCCTCGGGCTTCTGCGCCGGTTGCACGCTGTCCTCGAGATCGACCAGCACGCAATCGGCGCCGCGTTCGTGTGCCCTGTCGATGAACTTCGGGACGTTGCCCGGCACATAGAGGATCGAGCGCCAGACGGGTGGGACAGGCCGGTTCACTTCTTCTTCCCGCGCGAGATGGTGCCCGACGCGCACAGCCTGTCGTATTCGGCGGCGCCCAGCATCGGCTTCAGCAGCGCCTCGTTGTCCTCGCCGATCTTCGGTGCGGCGTTCTTCAGGGCGCCCGGCGTTCCGGACATGCGCGGCACGACCGGATGGGTGGGCAATTCGCCCATCTCCTCGTCCTCGATCTCGATCAGCGATTCGCGCTCCAGCACATAATCGTCCTGCACGATCTGCGAGATGTCGTAGACCGGGCCGATGGTGACGCCGGCCTCGTCGAAGTAGCGCAGGTTCTCGTCGAGATCGCGGGCGCCGATGAACTCGCCGATGATCCGGTCGAGCTCGACGCCGTTGCGCACCCGCTCGATGTTGGTCGCGAAGCGCGGATCCTCAGCCAGTTCCGGTCGGCCGATCTTCACAAGGACGCGCATCGCCATGCCCTGCGTCGAAGCCGAGAGGCAGACCCAGCTTCCGTCCTTCGTCTGGTAGACGTTGCGCGGCGCGGCATTGGTCGAGCGGCTGCCGGTGCGGATCTTAACCTCGCCGGTCAGCCGGTGATTGGCGGCCTGCGGACCCAGCATCGAGAAGAGCGGGTCGAACAGCGGCAGGTCGAGCACCTGGCCCTTGCCGCCGTTCATCTCCACCTCGCGCAGCGCGACCAGGACGGCACCGTAGCCGTTCAGCGCGGCCATGCAGTCGGCGAGATACATCGGCGGCAGCACCGGCTCGCGGTCGGCGAAGCCGTTCATCGAGGCGAAGCCGCTATAGCCCTCGATCAGCGTGCCGAAGCCCGGCTTGTGGCGATAGCGCCCGTCCTGGCCCCAGCCGGAGATGCGCAGGATCACAAGCTTCGGGTTGATTGCGTGCAGCTCGGCGGGCGAGAGGCCCATGTCTTCCATGACGCCCGGCCGGAAACTCTCGACCAGGATGGCGGCGGTCTTCGCCAGTTCGCGCACGATGGTGCGGCCGGCATCCGAGCGCAGGTCGAGCCCGACGCTCTTCTTGTTGCGGCTGTAGACCTTCCACGCCGTCTCGACACCCTTCACCCTCCACGAGCGCAGCGTGTCGCCCTCCGGCGGCTCGATCTTGATGACCTCGGCGCCGAAGTCCGCGAGCTGGAGCGTCAGCACATTGCCGGCGACCAGTCGCGACAGGTCGACGACGCGGACCCCGTTCAACGGGCCACGCGCCTCGGGGGTGAATGATTTCTTGGCGGGACGTTTGCTGGGCATCTTGGAACGAAAATCCTGTCATCCCGAGCGCAGCGAGGGACCCTTGGCGATGCCTGGAAGGGTCCCTCGCTTACGCTCGGGATGACAATGGTGGTGGGAACGGTGTCGTGCGTCAGCCGACGTGCTTGGCCATCAATTCGAGCGTGCGCTCCATCGCCTTCTTGGAGGCGGCGGCGTCCCAGCTGCCGCGCTCGTCGCAATGGAAGCCGTGATCGGCCGGATAGTCGAAGATCTCGACATTGGGATGCAGCGCGCGCAGCTCGTTCACGTGCGCCATCGGGATGTGCATGTCCTTGTCGCCGAAATGAAGCTGCGTCGGCACAGTCGGCTTCTCAGCCTTCGCGCCATGGATGCCGCCGCCATAGTAGGCGGAAACCGCGTCGGGCTTGAGCCGGGTCGCGGCCAGCCAGCTGATCGTGCCGCCCCAGCAGTAACCGGTCACGCCGACCTTCTTCACGCCACGCTTCTTCAGCTCGTCCATCGCCGCCTGGACGTCCTGAACGGCCTTGTCGGTAAAGCCCGGTGTCATGACGTAGCCGCGGCCCTCGGCGATGGTATCGGGCGTATAGCCCAGCTCGATGCCCGGCTTGATGTGGTCGAAGAAGCGCGGCGCGAGGGCGAGGTAGCCAGCGGCTGCGAACTTGTCGGTCACGGCCCGGATGTGCTGGTTGACGCCGAAAATCTCCTGGATGACCACGATGCCGCCCTTCGGCGTGCCCGCCGGGGTGGCCAGGTAAGCACCGATTTCGCCGGCGGCAGACTTAAGACGGATATCGTCGCCCATGAATATTCCTCCCTCTGTGGCCGGCATTGGACCATGGTAAGCACGCGCCGTTCAAGGAATCAGAGCCATGTATCTCCCCAAGCATTTCGCAGGCGACGAAGCGGTCGGCCGGGAAGTCATGCAGGCCCATAGCTGGGCGCTGCTGATGACGACCGACGAGGCCGGCGCGCCCTTCGCCACCCATCTGTCGCTGCTCTGGCAGGACGACGGCAGCGAGCACGGCGCGCTGATCGGCCATCTGGCCCGCGCCAATCCCCACTGGAAGCTGTTCGAGCGGCCGGCGGAATCGCTGGCGCTGTTCTGGGGGCCGCACGCCTATGTCTCGCCCTCCTGGTACGCCCCGGGCCCCAAGGTGCCGACCTGGAACTACGTCACCGTCCATGCCTATGGCCGGCCGCAGATCGTCGAGGACACGCAGGGTGCGCTCGACATCCTCACCCGGCTATCGACGGCCTACGAGGGCGCCGATCCTTCGTCATGGAATCTCGATCGCCTGCCGCCGGGCAATGCCGAGGCCCAGACCCGCGGCATCGTCGCCTTCCGTATGCCGCTCGCGCGACTCCAGACCAAGATCAAGCTCAGCCAGAACCGCGACCTCGAAGACCGGCAGCGCGTGATCGACCGGCTGGACGCCAGCGACAGCCAGGACGCGCAGGCCACCGCCCGCTGGATGAAGCGGGTGTTGCCGTAACACACGCCCTGCAATCGCTTTACATCGTGTAAGCCATCGGCCAATTTCCTCCGCAAACAGTGGAGGAAACAAAATGACGATTCGTCGCCGTGGTCTCGTGAAGCGGGGTCTGGGAACCGTGATTGCTGCTGGCGTCGGCATGCCGCTCTATCTGCCAGCCGCCCGCGCGCAGACCTACCCCAGCAAGCCGATCACGTTCATCGTCCCATGGCCCGCCGGCGGATCGAGCGACATCACGCTCCGCGCCATGTGCGAGCGCGCCGGCAAGGTGCTGGGTCAGCCGTTCCAGATCGACAACAAGGGCGGTGCCTCGGGCACGCTGGGACCGGCAACGATGGCCGCCACGGCCCGGCCCGATGGCTACACCCTCTCGCAGCTCCCGATTTCCGTGTTCCGCCTGCCGGTGATGCAGAAGACGGCGTTCGATCCGCTGAAGGATTTCACCTACGTCTCGCACCTGAGCGGCTACACGTTCGGTGTCACGACGGCGGCTGACCAGCCCTACAAGACGTTCAAGGAAGTCATCGAGTTCGCCAAGGCCAATCCGGGCAAGGTGACCTACGGTACGCCGGGCGCGGGCACGTCCTTGCATATCGGCATGGAGCGGATTGCCGCCCAGGCCGGAATCAAGTGGACCATGGTGCCGTTCAAGGGTGGTGCCGAAACCAATGCCGCCGTGCTGGGCAAGCACACCACGCTGCAGGCCGATTCGACGGGCTGGAAGCCTTTGGTCGACGCCGGCCAGCTCCGCCTGCTCTGCGTCTGGACGGAGAAGCGCACCAAGAACTGGCCCGATGTGCCGACCCTGAAGGATCTCGGCTTCGACATGGTGTTCGACTCGCCGTTCGGCATGGGCGGCCCGAAGGGCATGGACCCGGCAACGGTCAAGAAGCTCGACGAGGCCTTCAAGATCGCGCTCGAGGACAAGGAAGTCATCGCGACGCTCGAGAAATACGACATGTCGCCGCGTTACATGCCCGCTGCGGCCTACGACAAGTTCGCGCGCCAGCTCTATGCCGAGGAAAAGGTCGCGCTGGAGAAGCTCGGCCTGGCGAAGAGCTAGGGGGAGATCGCCATGCGCCGTCGTTCTCTCCTCGCTTCGTCCGGAGTCCTTGCCGCCGGCTTTCTCGCTCCAGCGGTCCTGCAAGCCCAGGGTGCCAAGGATTTTCCCAGCAAGCCCATTACCCTGATCATGCCGTGGCCGGCGGGCAGCGGCGTCGACCTCTGGCACCGCGCCATGGCCGATGCCGCCGGCAAGCTTCTGGGCCAGCCGGTCGTCGTCGACAACCGTGTCGGCGGATCGGGCACGAGCGGTCCAGCCAGCATGGCCGCCGCCGCCAAGCCGGACGGCTACACGATCGCGCAGATGCCGGTGACGCTGTTCCGTCTCCCGCACATGCAGAAGACGCCGTACGACCCGATGAAGGATTTCACCTGGATCCTTCACACGTCGGGCTACACGTTCGGCGTCGTCGTTCGTGCCGATTCGCAGTTCAAGTCCTTCAAGGATGTGATCGAGTTCGCGCGCGCCAATCCTGGCAAGTTCACCTACGCCACGCCGGGCGCCGGTACGTCGCTTCATATCGGCATGGAGCAGATCGCCCAGAAGGCCGGCGTGAAGTTCACCCATGTGCCCTTCAAGGGCGGTCCCGAGGGCTGGGCGGCGCTGGAGGGCGGCCATGTCATGGCCGACGCCGATGCCACCGGCTGGGCGCCCCTGGTGGATGCCGGCAAGTTTCGCCTGCTCTGCATCTGGACGGAGAAGCGCAATCCCCGCTGGCCCGACGCGCCGACGCTGAATGAGCTGGGCTTCGGCCTGATCCTCGACTCGCCGTTCGGCCTCGCGGGGCCGAAGGGCATGGACCCGGCGGTGGTGCAGAAGCTGCACGACGCCTTCAAGGCCGCGCTCGAAGATCCCAAGGTGGTCGAACTGATGGCCAAGTATGACTATCCCAAGCGCTACATGAACACGGCGGATTACGCCAAGTTCGCCCAACAGCAGTTCGACGAGCAGCGCGGCGTCGTCGACCAGCTCGGCCTCGCCAAGAAGAACTGATGATGCTGCGACGCGCTGAGTTCTGGGGTGGACTGTTCTGGCTGGCGGTGGGTGTCTTCGTCGCCTGGCAGGGCTGGCTTCTCGAACTCGGCACGCTGCGGGAGCCGGGCTCCGGGTTCGTCTTCTTCTGGCTGGGTCTCATCATTTCGGCCTTCGCCACGTTCATCGCGATCGGGGGCGCGCGGGGCGGCGGGCCGTTGCTCGACGACCTGTGGCGGGGCGCCCGGTGGCGTAACGTCCTGCTGGTCGTCCTCGCGCTGATCGCCTTCGGATTCCTGTTCGAGCGGCTGGGCTTCGTGATCTGCAGCCTCGCCCTGCTTCTCTTCCTGATGACGGTGGTTGATCCGGTGCGACCTGCGCTTTCGATCCCGATTTCGGTGATCGCTGCAGTCGGGGTCTGGTACGTCCTCGAGAAAGTACTCCTCGTCCAGTTGCCCAAGGGCATATGGATCGAAGACTTCATCCCGTTCTGATGGGCGATTGAAATGGACGTCATCGCCGGCCTGGGCCAGGGCTTTCTGGTCGCCTTCGATCCGATAAACCTGCTCTATTGCTTCATCGGCGTCTTCATCGGGACCCTGGTCGGCGTGCTGCCGGGCATCGGCCCCGTCTCGGCCATGTCGCTGCTGCTGCCCGTCACGCTCTCGGGCACGCCGGAGTCCGGCATCATCATGATGGCGGGCATCTACTACGGCTCGATGTATGGCGGATCGACGACGGCGGTACTGGTCAACATCCCGGGCGAGGCCGCCTCGGTCGTGACCTGTATCGACGGCCACGAGATGGCCAAGCGCGGGCGCGCCGGTCCGGCGCTCGGTATCGCCGCGCTCGGCTCCTTCGTCGCCGGCACCTTCTCCATCGTCGCGCTGATGCTGGTGGCGCCGATGCTGGCCAGGGTCGCGGTGGCGTTCGGCCCGCCGGAGTATTTCAGCCTGATGGTGCTCGGCCTTTCCATCCTCAGCTTCCTGACGCAGGGATCGATGGCGAAGGCGCTGTTGATGGCGGCCGTTGGCGTGGTCATCGGCCTGATCGGCCTCGACCAGATCAATGCCATGCCGCGACTCACCTTCGACCGGCTGGAGCTGGTCGACGGCATAGGCCTCATTCCGGTCGTGATGGGCCTGTTCGGGGTTGCCGAGATACTGACGAACATCGAGCAGCAGATCCGTCGCGACATCGTCCAGTCGCGCATCGGCAGCCTGTGGCCGTCGAAGGAGGACCTGAAGGCGAGCGCCGGCCCGGTGGCGCGCGGCACGGTGCTGGGCTTCCTGCTGGGCATTCTGCCGGGCGGCGGTGCCGTGATCTCGTCCTTTGCGTCCTACGCGATCGAGAAGAAGCTGTCGCGCACGCCCGAGCGGTTCGGCAAGGGCGCCATCGAGGGCGTGGCCGGGCCTGAGTCCGCCAACAACGCCGCCGCCGGTGGCGCGTTCATACCGCTGATGACGCTGGGTATTCCGCCCAATGTGGTGATGGCGCTGCTGCTCGGCGCCTTCGTCATCCACGGGCTGCAGCCCGGGCCGTTGATGATGAGCCAGAATCCGCAGATCTTCTGGGGCATCGTCGCCAGCATGTATGTCGGCAACATCATGCTGCTGGTGCTCAACATGCCGCTGATCGGCATGTGGGTTCAGGTCCTCAAGGCGCCCTACAGGATTCTGTTCCCGCTGATCCTGATGTTCTGCATCGTCGGCGTGTTCGCTTCCGGCAATGCCGTGTTCGACGTCTTCGTGATGATCGGTACCGGCGTGCTGGGCTACCTGATGCGCAAGTTCGGCTACGAGGCGGCGCCGCTGGTGCTGGCCTTCGTGCTCGGCCCGATGCTCGAGAACAATCTGCGGAAGTCGCTGATCCTGAGCGAGGGGACCTTCGACATCTTCGTGGTCCGCCCGATATCCCTGGTCTGCCTGCTGGTTGCGGCGGTCCTGCTGATCGCCCCGCTCCTTCCCGCGCTCCGCAAGAAGCGCGAGAAGGTGGCACTGGACGCGACCGACTAGCTACTTTGCCTTGAGCAGATCGGTGACCTTGAGCAGGATCAGCTCGTTGTCGTCGGACTTGCCCAGCGCGCGGCCCGACGAGAAGGGCAGGTTGTTGTCGTTGCCGACGATGATGTGGTCGGCATCGACAAGGTCGACATTCTCGATGGTGAAGAACGGGAAGGTGAGCTTGCCGTCCTTGGCTCCTGCGCGCGCGACCTTGTTCGGATCCTGGATGTCCATCAGGTCGATGTAGCCAACCTTCTTCACGAAGCCGTCGGTATCGGCTTGGCTCATGTCGATCTTGTAGATGCGCTTGAACTTCGCCGGCACGTTGAAGCAGTCGGCCTTCACGGTGCCGTCCTTGCAGGCCTGCGCCGTGTCGCCCTCGGTGTCGTCGCGCTCGATGATCAGGCCGGTGCTGGCGTCGATCATGTTGAAGTCGCCGATGGCATTGCCCGGCGCCTCGAGCGTGTACTTGAAGCTCTTGCCCGTGTACTCGCCTTTGGCCACGTCGAACTCGAGAATGCGCAGGAAGCGCTTGCCGTCCTTCGCTTCCATCTCGCCCGACTCGGTCACCAGCGGGCCTTCGAGCAGCGGATAGAGGAACTTGCCGTCAGGCGAGGCCGCCATGCCCTCGAAGCCCTTGCTGCGCCGGACCTCGAACTTCACCGCGCCGGGCGCGCCCGGCAGCGTCATCGCGGGATGGTCGGGTGAGCGCACGACCTTGCCGTCGACCCTGGTCTCGAAGACCTGCAGGACCTTGCCGCTCTTGTCGGTCTTGATCAGGAAGGGGCCGAATTCCTCGCCGAAGTACAGCGCGTCGCCGATCGGCTGCACCGATTCGAGATCGAAGTCGCCGCCGGTCAGGTAACGCCTGGGCGTGTTCTCGTTGACGATGCGGAACGGTACCTTGCGGTCGGGATCGCTGAGGAAGGTGGTCGAGACGCGCTCGACGGCGCCGCTCTTCCAGTCGGGCTTCAGCACGTGGAACATCAGCATCGAATCGGGCGAGTTGGCCTTCGAGCCGAAGCCGTTGTCGGTCAGGGTCAGGAAGGTGCCGTCCTTCATGTTCCTGATGCCGGACAGGCCCTGCACGGCCTGGCCCTTCAGCGGCAGGGTGAGGCCGGTCGGACGAGGTGCTGCCTTGTCGGAGAGGGCGGAGAAAGCCTGCACGCTCTCGGGCGTGTCGGTCCTCTGTCCGGCCGGGCCGGCATACCGGCCGGAGATCTGCAGCTCCTGCGGCGCGTCGGCCGGAGCAGGAACGAGCGTCATGGCCGGCAGGATCGCGTGCCCTTCAAGCGTCGCCGGAAACTTGGTCTGGGCCGAGGCGGGGAACGCGGCCAGCAGCAAGGCGGTGGCGGAGGTCGCAAGCAGCAGATGTGTTTTCATGTCGGTCTCTTCATGAGGTGTGACATCCGCCTGCTACAGGCATCGCGCTACGGTTTGCTGACGGTGCTTGTGGATCGCGCCGGAGGCCGGGCAAACTCGTAACGGAAACGCCACCATCGCCGGTTACCAGACAGGCTGTTTCCAGGAGTTGGCATGGCCGCGCACAGCGATGACTTCATCGATCCCGACGATATCGGCGTGAATGCCAGTACCGAGCCGTCGATCGGCGATTTGATCGAGCGGCGCCTCAGCCGGCGCGACGCGTTGCGCGGTCTCGCAGGCGTGAGCGTCGCCGCCTCGCTCGGCAGCCCGTTCGCCAGCACCGACGCGCAGGCCCAGGTGAACGGTCCCTCGACGCTCACGTTCAAGGAACTCGCGCACACGCTCGACGACACGCAGCATGTCGCCGAAGGCTACGAGATGCAGGTGCTGATCCGCTGGGGCGATCCCCTCATCGGCGGCGGCGCGGCTTTCGATCCGGCGGCTCTGACGGCTGCGGAGCAGGAGAAGCGGTTCGGCTACAACAACGACTATCTCGGCCTCTACCCGATGCCGGCCGGCAGCCGCAGCGGCGACCGCTTCCTGATGGTCGCCAACCACGAATACACGAACGCCAACCTCATGTTTCCCGGCCTCGGCGCCGGTCGGAGCGCCGCGCTCAAGGCCACCAAGGATCAGGTGGCGGTCGAGATGGCGTCGGTCGGTGGCGCGATCGTCGAGATCGTGCGCGAGGGCGCCGGCTGGAAAGTCGTGCCCGACAGCAGGTTCGCGCGCCGTCTCACGGCTACGACGCCGATGCAGATCTCGGGGCCGGCTGCGGGCCACGACAAGATGAAGACGTCCGTCGATCCCACGGGAACGCGCGTGCTGGGCACGTTCGGCAATTGCGCCGGCGGCAGCACGCCCTGGGGCACGTGGCTGACCTGCGAGGAGAATTTCAACTTCTACTTCGATGGCGACGCGGCGCGGTTGGCCGATACCGAGCTCGGCAAGCGCTACGGCGTGGCCAAGGCGACCAATGCCTGGGGCCAGCATGTCGACCGCTTCAACTTCGACAAGGAACCGAACGAGCCCAACCGGTTCGGCTGGGTGGTCGAGACGGATCCCTACGATCCCGCGGCCGTGCCGATCAAGCGCACCGCGCTCGGCCGCTTCAAGCATGAGGGTTGCACCTACGCGCTGGCGAAGGACGGCCGTGTGGTGTTCTACAGCGGCGACGATGAGCGGTTCGAATATGTCTACCGGTTCGTCACGTCGAAGCCCTGGAACCCCAACGATCGCGCGGCCAACCGGAACCTGCTGGACGAAGGCACCCTCTCGGTCGCGCGCTTCGATGCCGACGGCAAGGTCGAGTGGCTGCCGCTGGTCCAGGGGCAGGGGCCGCTGACGGCCACGAACGGCTTCGTAACCCAGGGCGACGTGCTGGTGAGGACGCGGCTGGCCGCCGACCTGCTCAAGGCGACGCCGATGGACCGGCCGGAGGATATCGAAACCAATCCGGTCAACGGCCGCGTCTATGTCGTGCTGACCAACAACGGCCGGCGCAAGCCCGACCAGGTCGACAAGGCCAATCCGCGGGCCTCGAACGATCATGGCCATATCCTCGAGATCGCGCCCAAGGACGGCGACCATGCCGCTCCCGAAGGCACCTGGTCGATCTTCCTGCTGGGCGGCAAGCCCGGCCAGGACGCCGGCGCCCGCTATCATCGCGCGACCTCGGAGAATGGCTGGCTGAGCTGTCCCGACAACATCGCCTTCGACAGCAAGGGCCGCATCTGGATCGCGACCGACGGCGGCCCTTCCGCCGCCGGCATCGCCGACGGCCTCTATGCCGCCGACACGGTGGGCTTCGGCCGGGCGCTGACGCGCTGCTTCTACCAGGCGCCGACGGGCGCCGAAGTGTGCGGGCCGATCTTCACGCCGGACGACAAGACGCTGTTCCTCGCCATCCAGCATCCCGGCGAGGATCGCGGCTCGAGCTACGAGAAGCCCTCGACGCGCTGGCCCGACTTCAAGGACGGCATGCCGCCGCGGCCGTCGGTGATCGCGATCACGAAGAAGGGCGGGGGGACGATCGGTACGTAGCGACGGACTCCGTGCTTGCCTCCCCATTCAAATGGGGAGGTGTCGGCGTAATCGCCGACGGAGGGGTCAGAGTGGTCGGTGCCGACGCGCATGACCCCATCGCACCGTATGACGGGGCACTTCCCCATCTGAATGGGGAAGAGGGTTCTTATCCATTCTGCGCGGTGCGAGCTCTCGCGCTTGGTTACAAGCGCTGCCGCTCACCGGTTCAATGTTTGGAGCGCCGCAGGCGCTCTAAACATTGAACCTGAAATGAAACACGTCGCCGTCCTTCACGGCGTATTCCTTGCCTTCCAGCCGCAGCTTGCCGGCATCGCGCGCTCCTGCCTCGCCATTCAGGGCGATGTAGTCGTCGTAGGCGATCGTCTCGGCGCGGATGAAGCCCTTCTCGAAGTCGGTATGGATGACGCCGGCCGCCTGCGGTGCGGTGGCTTCGCGGCGTACCGTCCAGGCGCGCGCTTCCTTCGGGCCCACCGTGAAGAACGTCACGAGGTCGAGCAGCGCGTAGCCCGCGCGAACGACGCGGGCGAGGCCGGTTTCCGCGAGGCCGAGCGAAGACAGGTAGTCGCTCTGGTCCTCGGCCGGGAGCTGGGCCACCTCGGCCTCGATGGCGGCGGAGATCACGACCGACGGCATGCCCCGCGACGTGGCGAAAGTCTCGGCTCTGGCGCTGTGCTCGTTGCCGGTGGCGGCCGAGCTTTCCTCGACGTTCAGCACGTACATCATCGGCTTGGCGGTGATGAGCTGCAGGCGGGCGAAGATCGCGCGCTCGTCGTCGGTGAGCTTGGCCTCGCGGGCCGGCTTGCCGTCGCGCAGCGCATCGAGCGCCTTCTTCACGACCGGCACTTCGGCGCCCGATTCCTTGTCGCCGCCCTTTGCCTTCTTCTCGAGGTTGGGCAGGCGCTTCTCGAGGCTGTCCATGTCGGCCAGCATCAGCTCGGTCTCGACGACTTCGGCGTCGCTCACCGGATCGACCTTGCCGCTCACGTGCGTGACGTCGCCGTCCTCGAAGCAGCGCAGCACGTGGACGATCGCATCGACCTCGCGGATGTTGCCCAGGAACTGGTTGCCCAGCCCCTCGCCGCGGGAAGCGCCCTTAACCAGGCCGGCGATGTCGACGAATTCGAGCTGGGTGTTGATGATCTTGGCCGAGCCCGCGATGGCCGCGAGCTTGTCGAGCCGGGGATCGGGCACGGCGACGCGGCCGACGTTCGGCTCGATGGTGCAGAACGGATAGTTGGCCGCCTGCGCCGCCTGCGTGGCGGTCAGCGCGTTGAACAGGGTCGACTTGCCGACGTTGGGCAGGCCGACGATTCCGCAATTGAAACCCATGTTCTACTCTTTGCTGTCCTGGGCGCCCTTGATGTCGAGGCGGGCCGGAAGATCGGGAGGCGGCGCAAGATGCGCCACCCGGCTCATGTATTTCTCGTCGGCCTTGGCGCCGCCTTCGACCAGCAGCGCCGCTTCCTCGGCCAGCGCGTTCAGCACCTTCGGCAGCCACCCGTCCTTCGGGTCGCGCTCATCGCGCTCGAAGTCGCGCAGCACCCAGTGCAGCACCAGGTCCTTGTGGCCGGGGTGGCCGATGCCGATGCGGACCCGGCGGTAATCCTTGCCGACATGGGCGTCGATGTCGCGCAGGCCGTTATGCCCGCCGGCGCCGCCGCCCTTCTTCATGCGCACCTTTCCCGGTGCGATGTCGAGTTCGTCGTGGAAGACGACCAGCCGGTCGAGCGGCACCTTGAGGAAGCGCACGGCTTCGCCCACGGCCTTGCTCGATTCGTTCATGAACGTCATCGGCTTCAGGGCGATGACGCGCTCGCCGCCCAGATGGCCCTCGGCCACCTCGCCGTTGAAACGCGAACGCCACGGGGAGAAGACACGGCGGCGGACGATCTCGTCCACCGCCATGAATCCCACGTTGTGCCGGTGCCCCGCATAGCGCGACCCGGGATTGCCGAGCCCGACCAGCAGAAGCATCGACGGAGCGGAGCCTTCGCCCGCCTGTTACTTCTTCGCCGGAGCGGGCGCCTTGGCGCCTGCTGCCGGAGCCGCCGCCGCTGCACCCGCCGCCGGCGCCGCACCATCGGCCGGAGCCGCTTCCGTCGCGGCCGCTTCGCGGGCCACGGTCGGGGCGGCGATCGAGGCCACGGTCGCGTTCTTGTCGCGCGTCACGACCCGGACGCTCTCCGGGATGTTCAGCGTCGACATGTGGATCGAATGGCCGATCTCGAGACCGGTCAGGTCGACCTCGAAATACTCCGGAATGGCGCTGGCCTTGGTGCGCACGGTGATCTCGTGCAGCACCACGTTCAGCACGCCGCCGCGCTTGATGCCGGGCGACGCCAGCTCGTTGCGGAAGTGCACGGGCACCTGCACGGTGATGATCGACGCAGGCCCGATGCGCAGGAAGTCGAGATGGAGGGGCTTGTCCGTCACCGGATCGACCTGCACGTCGCGCGGCAGGACGTCGAAGTCCGTGCCATCGACGGCGATCTTCATCAGGTGATTGAAGTAGCCTTCCTTGTGAAGCTCGCGCTCGATCGTCTTCGGCTCGACGGCGATCATCACCGGGGGCTGCTTGTCGCCGTAGATCACGGCGGGAATCAGTCCATCGCGACGGCTGGAACGGGCGCCCCCTTTACCGGCCCGGTCCCGCATCTTCGCGACGACTTTGGTCGTCTCTGCCATCTCACATCTCCTTGGGTTGCTCTGTTATCGCGGCGTGGCCTCCAGGGGTGCCCATCGCCGGATCTCTTGAAATTCCTCAGTCGAACAAGCTCGAAACCGATGCCTCGTCGGTGATGCGCTTCATCGCCTCGGCCATCAGCGTCGCAATGCTGAGCGGCTTGATGTTGGGCGACACGCGCACCGCCTCGGTGGGCATGATCGAATCGGTGATCACCATCTTCTCGATCGGCGAGGCCGCGATACGGGCGACCGCGCCACCCGAGAGCACGCCGTGCGTGATATAGGCCGAGACCGACGTGGCACCCTGGTCCATCAGCGCCACCGCGGCGTTGCACAGCGTGCCGCCCGAATCGACGATGTCGTCGATCAGGATACAGTCGCGGTTCTTCACGTCGCCGATCACGTTCATCACTTCGCTAATGCCGGCCGCTTCGCGGCGCTTGTCGATGATGGCGAGGTCGGCATCGATGCGCTTGGCGATGGCGCGGGCACGGGCCACGCCGCCGGTGTCGGGCGACACAACGGTCAGGCCGCGGTTGGCGAAGGTCTCCTTGATGTCCTTCGAGAAGACCGGGCCGGCGTAGAGATTGTCGAGCGGGATGTCGAAGAAGCCCTGGATCTGGCCGGCATGCAGGTCGAGGGTCAGCACGCGATGGGCGCCGGCATGGGTGATCAGGTTGGCGACCAGCTTGGCCGAGATCGGGGTACGCGAGCCAACCCTGCGGTCCTGGCGGGCGTAGCCGTAGTAGGGGATCACCGCGGTGATGCGGCGGGCCGAGCTGCGGCGCAGCGCATCAATGGTGATCAGCAGTTCCATCAGATGGTCGTTGACCGGGAAGCTGGTCGACTGGATGACGAAAACATCCTCGCCGCGCACGTTTTCCAGGATCTCGACGAAGATCTCGTTGTCGGAGAACCGGCGAATATTGGCCTTCACCAGCGGCAGGGCCAGCTTGGCAGAAATGGCTTCGGCCAGCGGTCGATTGCTGTTGCCGGTGAGAATCTTCATGGATCGCGTCCCTCGCGCCGGGGCGGGAAATCGTTAAGCCGTTGATCTAAAACGACAAAACGGCCATCCCGGGCCGCGACGGGGCGGAACATACCAATGAGTCGAAGGTCTGTAAACGCCCTGCAATGCGGGGTTTTCGCCGCCTCGCCAAGGCGCGGCACGCGGCGCGGTTCGAAGGCCGCCATGCCTCCCTCCGCGTCGCCAATGAGGTCACTTCCTCTGCGGCGCGTAGAAGACGCTGTCGATCTCGATGATGTCGCCGTCGAACAGTTTCCTGGCCTCGAACATGGTGCGCGGCGGGTAGGGCGGCTTGCCCCAGAGTTCGGCCTGCACCTTGTCGACCAGCGGTGCGGCCGTGGCGAGGTCGCTCACATAGATCGTGAGCCGCACGCAGTCCTGCAGGCTGGCGCCTTCCGACTGGGCGATCAGCCTGATGTTCAAGAAGGCCTGGCGGATGCGCGCCTCGGCGCCCTCGACCAGCTTGTTGGTCGCCGGATCGACGCCCTGCATGCCGGCGACGAAGACGAAGTCGCCGGCCCGGGCGCCGAGGCTCCAGGTGCCCTCGGCCTTGATGGCGCCGGGCGGGTCGAGCGTCCGAACGCCGTTGGGCGAAAGTGCGTATGGAGATTGCGCGACCGCGACGCTCGCCGTCGCCGCGGCCACAAGGCTTGCGAGGGCGATGTGCCTCACGCGTGCGGGTTGGCGACGAAGGGCCACTGCGTCTTGTCGGCCTTGGTGTAGGGCAGCAGCGACCAGTCCGGCACCAGCGCGCCGGGGGCGGCGACATAGACCACCTCGCTGGCGATCGGCGCGTAGGCGGCGTGGAAGTGCTGCATCGACTTCACGACGACGACTTTCTTGGTCGAGGGATCGATGCCGAGCTTGGTGAAGCAGTCGAGGCTGTGGCACTGCGAGCGCTTGGTGTTGACGATCACGGTCACGCCCTCGATCTGCAGCGCGGCCACGTCGCCGATCGGATTGGTGCCCTTGCGGGCGCCGCCGAACTGGATGAACACGTCCTTCTCGAGCTTCAGCACCCTGGCGCGTGCGTCGATCGGCGGGCCGGACTGCGGCCCGAGCTTGCCGCCCAGCCGAATGTCGAGCTCGGCGCCTTCGCCCACCTCGAAGGCGAGCTTCACGGCGCCGGGATCCCAGAACATGGCGATGGCCGCGTCCTTCACCTTGCCGTCGAGCAGCGACTTCAGGATGAAGGTCGAATCCGAGGCAGCACCACCGCCGGCATTGTCCGACACGTCGGCCAGCACCATCGGCTTGGGCAGGTTGTGCGAACTGACCCTCGCCATGGCGGCCTCCAGCGTCACGTAGGGCGGCTGCGTCGCCTGGCGCATGGCGAAGAATTCCTGGCCGAGTTCCTTGGCGAGCTTCTCGGCCTTCGCCTTGTCGCCGTCGGTGACGGCGATGATGCGGCTGCTCATCTCCTTGATGTCGGACCACGGGAAACCGTGCGCGACCGAGAGCGAGAGCACGCCGTCCTTGCCTTCCATTGCCATCAGCTTGTCGACGAAGCCGCGCATCGGCTCGCGCGTGGTGTGGAACACGCCGATCATGCGGCAGTCCCAGGTGGCCATCACCGGCCTTGTGCGGCCCTCGATGGCGCCTTCCATGACGTTGAACAGGTCGTCGGCGCGGTCCGACACGTCGACATGCGGGTATTCCTTGAAGAGGACCAGCACCGTTGCGTCGCGCATCGTGCCTTCGCCGACGTTGCAATGAAGGTCGAGCTCGACGCCGACCGGAACATCCGGCCCGACGACCTTGCGGACATGGGCCAGCAGGTCGCTTTCGCAATCGTCGTAGCCCTCGGCCACCATGGCGCCGTGCATCGACAGGAACACCGCGTCAACCGGCATCGCCGCCTTGAGGTCGGTGACGATCTCGTCGCGGAACGCCTCATAGACCTTCTTCACGGTCTTGCCGGCCGGCTGGGCGAAGGCGCAGAGGCTCTCGACCACCTGCCATCCCTTGGCCTCGGAGCGCTTGCGCCAGACGTCGAGCGGTGCACCGAACATGGGGACGTTCTTGCCGTAGCTGCCCTTGCGGAAGAGGCAGGTCTCCTCGAACAGGCCGTGCCCGGTCGGGATCGACGCGAAGGTATTGGTCTCCGTGCCGAGGCACGCGGTGAAGATCTTCTTCATTGGAACGAGTTACTCGCTGAACATTGGCTGGAAAGCTGGCGTCGGAGTGTACCGGCGCGGCACCGTCGGGCAAAGCGGTCAGCTTGTCGGCGCGCGCATGCGAGGTCATAGTGCTGGCTGCTTCGGAGACTCCGCACATGAGCCGACGACTTTAACGATCCCTCATTGCCAGTCCCGCCAGGGACCTGGTGCATCGTTGCCGCCGTTGCCGCTCCAGCCGGAATTCCCTCGTGTCCCATCCTCTCCTCGTCGCGCCCATCGGGCGTTCGTTGCTGCGGCTCGCCGGTCCCACGACTGCTTTCATGGTGGTGCAGATCGCCGTCGTGCTGGCCGAGATCTGGCTGATCGGGCGGCTGGGCAGCGGGGCGCTGGCGGCCTTCGCGCTGGTCTATCCCTTCGTCGTCATGGTGATGAACGTCTCCTCGGGTGGGCTGGGCGGCGCCGTCGCCGCGTCCATGGCGCGCGCGCTGGGCGGCGGCCGGCGCGAGGACGCCCAGGCGCTGGTGATCCATTCGCTGCTGCTGGCGCTTGTCTTTGCCGCGCTCTGCATGCTGTTCGCGTGGACGGCGGCGCCGCTCCTCTACCGCATGATGGGCGGCGAGGGCGCCGTGCTGCAGCAGGCACGTGCCTACAGCGATCTCTGGTTCAGCCTCGGCGTTCTCGTCTGGGCGACCAACTTCACGTCGGCCATCCTGCGGGGCGTGGGCAACACGGTCCTGGCGGCGCGCTTCGGCGTCGTGGGCTCGGCGGTCTACGTGCCATTGTCGGCGCTGCTGGGGCTGGGCATCGGTGGCTGGCCCGGCTGGGGGCTCGCGGGCTTCGCGGCTGCAGGCGTCGCGGCCTCTGCCGTGTCGCTTGCCTTGACGGCGCGCGCGATCTGGGGCGGCCGGCTGGGCTTCGTGCCGTCGCTCGGCGGTCGCGGTCTGCAGCGCCGCCTGTTCGCGGAAATCATGGGCGTCGGCCTCGCCTCCTCGGCCGTCACGGTGGTCGGCGGCATCGGCACGATGGTGCTGACCGGTCTGGTCGGCCGCTTCGGCACGTCGGCGCTGGCGGGCTACGCCATCGGCTCGAGGCTGGAGAATCTTATGGGCGCGATTTCCTACGGGATTGGCACCGGGATGCTGACGCTGATCGGCGTCGCCGCCGGCGCCGACGGCTGGGCGCGCGCGCGTCGCGTCGCCTGGACCGGCAGCCTGTTTGCCGCCGGGGTGATCGGCACGATCGGCGGCGCGATCGCGCTCCTGCCGGAGCAATGGTCGCTGCTGTTCACGAGCGATCCCGCAACGATCGCCGCCTGCGTCGGCTATCTCACGCGCGCGGCGCCCTTCTACATCCTCTACGGCCTTGGTCTGACGCTGCATTTCGGCAGCCAGGGCGCCGGCCGCATGACCGTGCCGGTCGCGGCCGTGCTGGTGCGGCTGGTCGTTACCGTCGGCGGCGGCTGGCTCGCGATCGAGCTGGGGCAGGGGCTCGATGCGCTGTTCTGGGCGATAGGGATCGGGCTCGCCGTCTACGGCGTCGTGATGGGCGGCATGCTGTTGCTGCGGCCCTGGCAATCGCGCCTTCCCGCGAAGCGCTAGGCCGCCAGCGCGCGATCCATCAGCGCCGTCTCGTTGCCGCCGAGATCGGCCGAGCCGAACTGCGCGAAGGGCGAGCCGCCAAGGCGTGTCTCGGCATAGAGGGCGGCGAAGGGGGAGCCCGCTTCGACCAGCGCCGCCACGGCGGCGAGCTTGGCCAGGCTCTCGCAGACGAAACGCGCGCGGCGTTCGGCTTCGCCCGACTTCAACACCTGCTCCAGCGCCTGGGCCAGCGGGCCGGCCTTGAAGGCCTGGTCGGCGGTGCGCACCAGCCGTGAGAGCGTGTCGGTGGCGGCTTCGGGATGGCGGCCAGCGGCGCGCAGTACGTCGAGCGCCATGACGTTGCCAGAGCCTTCCCAGATGGCATTGAGCGGCGATTCGCGGAAGTAGCGCGCCAGTGGCAGGTCTTCGGTGTAGCCGTTGCCGCCCAGGCACTCGAGCGATTCATAGACGAGCTGCGGCGTGCTCTTGCAGACGAGGAACTTCACCGCGGGCGTGAGCAGCCGAGCATAAGCGGCCTCGCGTGGATCGTGGGCCGCATGCTCGGCGGCGCGGACGAGGCGGAAGACCAGCGCGACCTGCGCTTCGAGCTCCAGCGCCATGTCGGCCGTGACGGACCGCATCGAAGGTTGGTCGGCCAGCCGCCGCTGGAAGACCGAACGGTTGCGGATGTGATGCATCGCCTGGCTGAGCGCGATGCGCGACTGGCCGGCCGAGGCGATGGCGCAGTCGAGGCGCGTGAGGTTCACCATCTCGATGATGGTGCGGATTCCGCCGCCCTCTGGGCCAACCCTCTCGGCCCAGGCGTCGTGGAACTCGACCTCGGAGGAGGCATTGGATTTGTTGCCGAGCTTGTCCTTCAGCCGCTGGAAGCGGATCGTGTTCTGCGAGCCATCCGGCCGGTAACGCGGCATCAGGTAACAGGTGAGGCCGCCTTCTGCTTGGGCAAGCACGAGGAAGGCGTCGCACATCGGCGCCGACATGAACCATTTGTGGCCGCTGATCTCGACATAGTCGCCATGTGCGGTGGCGCTCGTGATGTTGGCGCGCACGTCGGTGCCACCCTGGCGCTCGGTCATGCCCATGCCCAGCGTGACGCCGTTCTTCTCCCACCAGGGCAGAGGGCGTGGGTCGTAGGTGCGCGTCTGGATCTTCGGCAGCCACTTCGCAAGAAGCGCCGGCTCGGACCGCAGCGCGCCTACGCAGGCATGCGTCATGGTGATCGGGCACATATGGCCGCTCTCGGCCTGCGTCGCGAGATAGAGGCGGACCGCGCGGGCCGACATCGGCGCCGGACGGTCGCTGCCGTCATGGGCGGAGGCATGGATGCCGTGGCCGATGCTCTTCTGCATCAACGCGTGATAGGCGGGATGGAACTCGACCAGATCGAGGCGGTTGCCCTTGCCGTCCATGGTGCGGAGCTTCGGCGGGTTCTCGTTGGCCATCCGCCCGAGATCGAGCGTTTCGGCCGCGCCGTAGTCCTTCCCACAGGCCGACAGGGAAGCGAGGTCGAGGCCCGCCCGCATCGCCGCGTCGGCCAAAGGCCGGTCGGCCGAGAACAGGTCGACGTCGCCGAAGCCCGGCGACTGGTTGAACGAGGCGTCTTCGAGGAAGCCTGAGATGCTCATCGGGCCAGTCTGAACCCCCTGTCCCGGGGAGGGCAAGCAGCCGGCCGCCGGCTGTGCTATGTGGCCGGCATGCAGCTCGATTCCCTTACCGCCGTCAGCTCCATCGACGGCCGCTATCGCACCACCTCCGAGGCGCTGGCAGGCTATTTCAGCGAGTACGCCCTCATGAAGGCGCGCGTCGTCGTGGAGTGCGAATATCTCGCCGCCCTCTCCGAGACCAGGGGCGTCGGCATGCGCCCGCTCACGGCGGCCGAGACGGCCCTGCTGAAGGCATTGCCCGACATCTCGATCGAGGACGCGCGGATCATCCGCAAATTCGAGCGCGAGGGCCATGCCGGCATCCCCGCCACCAACCACGACGTCAAGGCGGTCGAGTACTTCATCAAGCTGAAGCTCAAGGGATCGAGCCTGGCCGACGTGCTGGAATGGGTGCATTTCGCGCTCACCTCCGAGGACGTGAACAGCACCGCCCATGCGCTCTGCCTGCGCGGGGCGGTCGAGGCGGTGATGCTGCCGACGCTTGCCAAGGTCGCGAAGGAGATCGAGGGCCTCGCCCGCCGGCACGCCGACACCGCCATGCTGGCGCGCACCCACGGGCAGAGCGCGACGCCCACCACCTTCGGCAAGGAGATGAACGTCTTCGCGACGCGTCTTGCCCGTCAGGTCGCCTATCTCGGCAGCAACCCCGTGCTGGTGAAGTGGGGCGGCCCCACGGCCAACTACAACGCCCAGATGGTGGCGCTGCCGGAGGTCGACTGGCTGGCGTTTGCGCACACCTTCGTGGAACGCCTCAACCGTCCGGGATCGGCCGGCGAGCATTCCGTGCGCCTCGCGCTGAACGAAGTGACGACCCAGATCGAGCCGCACGACACGTTCGCGGAAATGTTCGATGCGCTCCGCCGCATCAACACCATCCTGATCGACCTGTCGCAGGACATGTGGCGCTACATCTCCGACGGCTGGGTGACCCAGAAGCCGAAGGAAGGCGAGATCGGCTCGTCGGCCATGCCGCACAAGGTCAATCCCATCGACTTCGAGAATGCCGAGGGCAATTTCGGCGTGGCCAACGCTCTGTTCGAGCATCTGTCGCGCAAGCTGCCGATCTCGCGCCTGCAGCGCGATCTCTCGGACTCGACGGTCGCCCGCACGTTCGGCACCGCCTTCGCGCATGCGTTGATCGGCTATGGCGCGCTGCTGCGCGGGTTCGGCAAGGTGAGCGTCAACGAACCGGCCCTGCAGGAGGCGCTGATGGCGCATCCGGAAGTGCTGGCCGAAGCGATCCAGACGATGCTGCGCGTGGCCGAGGTCGAGATGCCGTACGAGAAGCTGAAGGCGCTGACGCGCGGCCGGCAGGTCACACTGCAGGACTTCGCGACCTTCATCGACGGACTCGATGTCGCGCCCGACCTGAAGGCACGACTGCGTTTGCTCCGGCCCGAGACCTATACCGGCCTGGCCGGCCTGCTCGCGAGAAGGTAGGTCGCTTCACGCCGCTCTCCCCCGTTGCAGGGGAGGGCGGCGCAGAAGATCAGGCGGCGAACTTGCCGAATTCCCAGTGGCGGCCAGGCGCGGCGGCGAACAGGGCCTTGGTGTAGTCGTCCTTGGGCGAGCCGAAGACCTGCTCGGCCGAGCCGTACTCGACGACGCGGCCCTTGCTCATCACGGCGACATAGTCGCAGATCTGCGCAGCGACGCGCAGGTCGTGGGTGATGAACAGCACCGCGAGATTCAGCCGGACGCGAATCTCGTCCAGCAGCTCCAGCACCTGCTTCTGCACCGACACGTCGAGCGCCGAGACGGCCTCGTCGGCGATCAGCAGCTCCGGTTCCATGGCGAGCGCGCGCGCGATGCAGATGCGCTGGCGCTGGCCGCCGGAGAACTGGTGGGGGTAGCGGTCGAGCGAGTTGGGATCGAGACGCACCGTCTCCATCAGCTTGCGCGCCCGGGCCATCGCCTCGTCACGCTTGATGCCGAAGTTCATCGGTCCTTCGATGATGAACTCGCCCACGGTGATGCGCGGGTTCATCGAACGGTAGGGATCCTGGAAGACGATCTGCACGCGCCGGCGATGCGGGCGGAGCTTTCTGGCCGACATGGTGGCGATCTCGGTGTCGCCGATATAGACCTTGCCTTCGGACGGATCGATCAGGCGCGCGATGCAGCGCGCCACGGTCGACTTGCCCGAGCCGGATTCGCCCACGATGCCCAGCGTTTCGCCGCGGCGGATGTCGAGGTCGACGTCGATGGCAGCCTTCACGACGCGCGCCTTCTGGAAGAAGGCGTTGCCGGAGTAGGTCTTGCCGAGCTTCTCGGTACGCAGGATGGTGACACCGTCGCGCCGCACGCCGCGGTGGACGGGCGTGATGGACGGCACCGACGAGATCAGCATCTTGGTGTAGCCCTGCACCGGCCGCGACAGGATCTGCTCCGTCGGACCCATCTCCACCAGTTCGCCCCAGCGCAGGACGGCGACGCGATGGGCAATCTCGGCAACGACGCCGAAATCGTGGGTGATGAACAGCACGCCGGTGCCCTGGCCCGCCTGCAGCTCGGCGACGAGCTTCAGGATCTCGGCCTGGGTGGTGACGTCGAGCGCCGTGGTCGGCTCGTCGGCGATCAGCAGCACGGGGTCGAGCACCAGCGCCATGGCGATCATGATGCGCTGGCGCTGGCCGCCCGAGAGCTGGTGCGGGAACGAGCCGTAGATGCGCTCGGGCTCCGGCAGCTTCACGCGGGCCAGGATGGCGATGATCTTGGCCTTGCGCGTCTCGGGGTCGAGGTTGGTGTGGGTGTTCAGCACCTCGTCGATCTGCTCGCCGCAGGTCATGACGGGATTGAGCGCCGTCATCGGCTCCTGGAAGATCATCGACATGCGCGTGCAGCGCAGTTCGCGCAGCCGGTCCTCGCTGGCCGCGAGGATGTTCTCGCCCTCGAGCAGGATCTCGCCCGAGGTTGGCTTCAGCGCCTTGGCCAGCAGGCCCATGACGGTGAAGGCGATCACCGACTTGCCCGAGCCCGATTCGCCCACGAGGCAGACGATCTCGCCGGGATTGACGGTGAAGCTCACTTTCTCGACGGCATGTACGCGGTCGCCGCCCTTGGGCAGGGCGACGCTCAGGTTGCGGACTTCGAGAACGGGTCTCTTGGTTTCGGTCGACATCAGACTTTCTTGCTCATTTTGGGATCGAGCGTGTCGCGCAGACCGTCGCCCATGATGTTGATGGCCAGCACCGTCAAGGCAAGGAAGATGCCGGGATAGAGGATGTTGTGCGGGAACACGCGGAACAGCGTGCGGCCCTCGGCCATGATGTTGCCCCAGCTCGGGATTTCCGGCGGGATGCCGATGCCGAGGAACGACAGCGCGGCTTCGGTCAGGATCGCCGCGGCGGCCAGGAAGGTGCCCTGCACGATCAGCGGCGCCACCGTGTTGGGCAGGATGTGGCGGAACATCAGGATCCAGGTCGGAGTGCCGACCGAAATCGCGCCTTCGACATAGGGCTCCTCGCGCACCGTCAGCACGATCGAGCGTACCAGGCGCACGACTCTGGGCACGTCAGGCACGACGATGGCGAAGACCACCGTGATGAGGCCGGCGCGCCAGATCGAGACGAGGGCGATCGCGAGCAATATGCCCGGGATCGCCATCAACCCATCCATGATGCGCATGATAATCCCGTCGGCCCAGCGGATGTATCCGGAGACGAGGCCGATCACCATGCCGATGGCCACGGAGATGACTGAAACGGCGACGCCGACGGCCAGGGAGACGCGCGCGCCGTAGAGCACGCGGCTGTATATGTCGCGGCCCAGGCTGTCGGTGCCCATGATGGCCACACGCTTGAGGGTCTGTCCGTCGTCGAGGCGGTAGGTGATCTCCGTGCCCGGCTTCTTGTTGCGGGACGCCGGGTCAATGCGGGTCGGGTCCACGGTGCCGAGGAACGGCGCCAGGATGGCGATCAGCAGCATTGTGAGCAGGATGACGCCGCCGAAGATGACGTTCGGGTTGCGGAGGGCAACGAGCCAGAGGCTCTTGCGCTTGGTCGCTGCCGCCGCAATGGAGGCGGAGTCGACGACTTCTTCTGTGATCGCGCTCAATACCGGATCCTCGGGTCGAACAGGGTGTAGCTGATGTCGATGAGCAGGTTGATCACGACATAGACGACGGAGAAGAGAAGAATGACGGTCTGGATGGTCGGGAAATCGCGGCTCAGTACCGCCTCGACCGTGAGACGACCGAGGCCTGGCAGGCCGAAGACGCTTTCCGTGACCACCGCGCCGCCGATCAGAATGGCGATGCCGAGGCCGATCACGGTGAGGATCGGCACGGCGGCGTTGCGCAGCGCATGGCGCATCAGCACCACACGGTTGGACAGGCCCTTGGCGCGGGCGGTTCGGATGTAATCCTCGTTCAGCACCTCGAGCACCGAGGCGCGCGTGATGCGAGAGATCAGCGCCACGAAGCCGACCGAGAGGGTGAGCGACGGCAGGACCATGCGTTCGGCGAACTGCCAGAAGTTGACGCCGATGCGCACATAACCCTGCACCGGCAGCCAGCCGAGTTCGATGGCGAAGACGTAGATCAGGCAGTAGCCGATGACGAAGCCGGGTACCGAGAAGCCCAGCACCGAGAAGCCCATCACCGCCTTGTCGATCAGGGAGCCCTGGCGGTAGGCGGCCATGACGCCGATCGGCACGGAGATGCTGACGGCGAAGACCAGCGTGCAGATCGCCAGCGCCAGCGTCGGCTCGACGCGCTGGGCGATCAGCTCCGCGACGGTCTTCTTGAAGAAGAAGCTTTCGCCGAAATTGCCCTGCAGCACGTTGCCGATCCAGATGGCGAACTGCGTCCAGATCGGCTCGTCGAGCCCGAGCTTGTTGCGGATGTCGGCGATCTGGTCCGAGGTGGCGTTGTCCCCGGCGATGACCGCGGCGGGGTCGCCCGGCGTCAATCGCAGCATGAGGAAGACGAAGACAGCCACCACCGCGAGCACCGGGATGATGGCTATGAGACGACGAGCAATGAAGTCGAGCATATTCCCTCTACTTGTCACCCCGAGCGAAGCGAGAGGTCTCGTTTCGCTCGGGAGATAACGGTGCGGCCGCCGGCTGGCGGCCCCGCCGTCACTTCTTCTCTATGTTCCACATCACCGGAACCGGCGCCTTCAGCCAGCCCGAGACGTTGGAGCGCATGGCGCCGGGTCCGTACCATTGGCCGACCCAGCCATACTGCGCAGTTTGCAAGGCCCGGGCCTGAACGGCGGCGGCGAGCGCCTTGTTCTTCGCGGGGTCGGTTTCCTTGGCGTAGGCGTCGCGCAGCTTTTCCATCTCCGGATCGGTCGGCCAGCCGAACCATGCCTTGTCGCCGTTCGCGACCATGTAGGAGGTCGAGATCGGGTTCAGGATGTCCGCTGCCACCGAGAATGTGTGGAACAGGTTCCAGCCGCCCTGACTCACAGGACCCTTGTTGGTTCGACGCGTGACGACGGTTTGCCAGTCCATCGACTGCATGTCGACCTTGAAGCCACCCTGTTCGAGCAGGGCCTTTGTCACAGGGGCCATGTTGGTGAGAACCGGCAGGGTCGTCGACTGCAGCAGCACGATCGGCGTGCCGTCGTAGCCGGCTTCCTTAAGCAGTGCCTTCGACTTCTCGAAGTTCGGCTTCACGAACAGGTCGCCAGGCGCATCGACGGCATTGGGCGTGCCGCAGATGAACGCGGCCGTGCAAACCTTGTAGAACTCCGGCTCGCCGACGGTCGCCTTGAGGTAGTCCTCCTGGCGGATGCTCAGCAGCGCGGCTTCGCGGATCTTCGGATTGTTGAACGGCGGCTGGAGCCAGTTCATGCGGAAGATGAACTGGTGGCCGAGCGGGTTCCAGTTGAAGAGCGTGACGCCCTTTTCCTTCTTCAGGATCGGGATCAGGTCGTGCGGCGGCTGCTCGATGACGTCGATCTCGCCGGCGGCGATGGCGTTCACCTGCTGCTGCGGATCGGGCATCTCGATGATCTCGACGCGGTCGACCTTCACGACCTTGCCGCCGGCCAGACCCGAGGGCGGCTCGGCGCGCGGCTTGTACTTGGCGTTCTTGGTGTAGACGTGCTTCTCGCCGGGCTTGGACTCGGCGTTCATGTAGATGAACGGGCCGGAGCCGATCTGGCTGTCGATCTGCTTGAAGGGATCGGTGTCGGCGACCCGCTTCGGCATCATGAACGGAACCTGCGAAGACGGCTTGCCCAGCGAATCGAGGACCAGGCCGTACGGCTCCTTCAGCACCATCTGGAAGGTCTTGGGATTGACCTCCTTGAACTCCTTGACGAAGTCCATGAGCTTCTGGCCCATCGAGTCGCGCGCGCCCCAGCGCTTGATCGAGGCGATGCAGTCCTCGGACGTCACCGGCTTGCCGTCATGCCATTCGAGGCCGTCGCGCAGGGTGAAGGTCCACACCGTCTTGTCGGCGGAGACTTCGTACTTGTCGACCATCTGTGGCTTGATGGCATTGTTCTCGTCGGAGGCGAACAGCGTGTCGTAGACGAGATAGCCGTGGTTGCGGGTGACGTAGGCCGTCGTCCAGATCGGATCGAGGATCGTCAGGTTGCCGTTCTGGACAAACTTGATGACCTTGCCCTGGGCCAGCGCTGGCCCCGCACTCGACAGGATCGCTCCGGCAAGCATCGCCGCAAGCGTACGCTTCATAACTTTTTTCATCGTGCCCCCTTCGGGTTTCTTCCCCATCGAGAAAGGCGGGGATCGCCCGCCTTCGTCGATGGGCGCGCGGGGCCCGGAGACCCCGCGCGCGGATCGGCTACTTCTTGGTGACGTTCCAGAACACGGGAACGGGGGCCGTCAGGTTGCCGTCGATGTTGGCGCGACGTGCCAGCGGCGCGTACCACTGGCCGACGTTGATATGCGTCGGATGATTGACCCAATACTTCTGCAGATCCTCGACGATCTGCTTCTGTTTCGCCGGGTCCGTCTCCTTGGCGAACTGGTCGCGGAACTTCTCGATCGTCGCGTCGCACGGCCAGCCGAACATGGCCTTGTCGCACGAGGCGTTGAAGAAGCCGGCCATCACCGGATTGAGGATGTCGGCGGCGACCCAGGAGGTGAGGAAGGCGTGCCAGCCGCCGGCATTCGGCGGGTCCTTCTTGACGCGGCGCGCGACCAGCGTCTGCCAGTCCATCGACACCATATCGACCTTGAAGCCTGCCCGCTCCAGCTGTGCCTTGGCGACCGGCGCGAGGTTGGTCAGGACCTGCAGGTCGGTCGAGTGCATCAGCACGATCGGCGTGCCGTCATAGCCGGCCTCGGTCAGGAGCTGCTTGGCCTTGGTGGCGTTGCCGTTCAGCACGTCCGCCATGCCGGCATCGGTGGCGAGCGGCGTGCCGCACACGAACGGCGCCTTGCAGACCTTGAACCATTGCGGGTCGCCGATCGTGGCCTTGAGGAAGTCCTCCTGCGCGAAGGCCACGAACACGGCGTGACGGATCTTCGCGTTGTCGAACGGCTTGGCCGTGCTGTTGAAGCGGAACGTGTACTGGTTGCCGGTCGGGTTGAAGCTGACCAGCTTGACGTTCTTGTCCTTCGCCAGCAGCGGCAGCAGGTCATGGCCGGGCGATTCGATCATGTCGATCTCGCCGTTCTGCAGGGCGCCGACCTGCGTCTGGATGTCGGGCATCGCGATCCATTCGACGCGATCGACCTTGACCACCTTGCCGCCGGCCAGTCCGTTGGCGGGCTCGCTGCGCGGCTTGTACTTGGTGTTCTTGACGTAGACGATCTTCTCGCCGGGCTTCCATTCGTCGCCCTTGAACACGAACGGCCCGGAGCCGATCACGTCCTCCAGCTTGATCTGCTGCATCGGATCGGTTTCGGCCGTCTTCTTCGGCATCATGAACGGCACGTTCGACGACGGCTTGCCGAGCGACTGGAGCACCAGACCGTACGGCTCCTTCATCTTCAGCTTGAAAGTCTTGGCATCGACGACTTCGAGGCCCTCGGCCGATGCCATCATCTTCTGGCCCATCGAGTCGCGCGCGGCCCAGCGCTTGATCGAGGCGACACAATCCTCGGCGGTGACCGGCTTGCCGTCGTGCCACTCGAGGCCGTCACGCAATGTGAAGGTCCAGGTGAGCTTGTCCGCCGACACGTCGTACTTTTCGACCATCTGCGGCTTCACGTCGAACTTCTCGTCCATCGCGAAGAGCGTGTCCCACACCATGTAGCCGTGGTTGCGCTGGATGTAGGCAGTGGTCCAGATCGGATCGAGAATCTTCACGTCCGAGTGCATCACGACCTTTAGTGTCTGCGCCTGTGCCGGCGCAGTGGCCATCAGCCCGCCGACGCTGGCCGCGGCGACGATCGCCAATGCCGATTTCCTGAACGAAAACATGCTTGTTGTGCTCCCTGTCTCGCGCCCCGTTCGTGCGTTGTGAAGTCTTGCAAGAATCGAGCCGCCCCGAGAGACAGTAGCAGCCGGGAGCCCCCCTCTGACAAGCCGATTCACACGCTGCGCGGAGGTCAGCGCCGCAGGTTGATCGCCTTTTCGAGCAGTTCCAGCACGCCTTCGGACGCGGCCGAGGCAACGATGTCGCCGAATCCCGCCCACGATCCCTTGGCTGCCGCCATCGGCACGGGGTTGGACTGTTCGATGTCGCCGATCACCTTGCCGGCCGGGTCCTTGACAACCCATTTGACGACGAGCCTTCCGGTGCGCTCGTCGATCTGGGTCAGGCTCACGGTGCCGGCGACGGAGAAGGCCTCGCTGTCCGCCTGGTCGACGATCACCAGCTTGCTCGATCCCAGGGCACGCCGCATGCCCGAGGTGAGCTGGCGATTGCCGTCGGAGGGCGCACCGGTGACCTGCGCCACGAACACCTTCAGCTGCGGCTCGGCGGGTTTGGCCGCGACCGGCGTGGGGGTGGTCGTGCTCGTCGGCACGGCGCCGTCGGGCGGCGGCGGCGCCGCCGGATCGGGCGGGAATTCGTAGGGGATCGTGATGCCGGCGGCGACCTGGCCCGGCGCTTTTGGAATGAAATTGGGCGGTTTGCCGATCAGGGTCGCGACCCGGGGCGCGGCTTGCTGGGCGATGCGCGAAATCAGTCGTTCGGCCTGCTGGGCATAGTCTTCGGGCGGCGCGCGCGTCTTGACGGTCGCGGGCTCGTCGGTCCGCGGCCTGCCGTGGATGCGCCAGTCGACCTGGACCTCGATCGACATGCCGGCGTCGCGCGTGCTCATCACGCCTTCGATCTGGATGGGCGCCTCGGCCGGCGCCACGGCAGCGACGATGCCGTAGGACTGGAGTTCGATCGCGAGGGCCGCGGCAACCCGCTCGCCCATTTCCGGGGGCATGTTGCGCGGCGGGCTGATTGCCACCTCGACCTTGTCGCGCAGCTGCCGGCCGTAGGAGATTTTCGATGGGTCGTGCTCGAAGGGCCTCGGTGTTCCGCCGCACGCCGCAAGGGCGAGCAGGCAGAGCAGCATCACAACATGGCGCATGTCGCAACGACCCCGAGCAGGCAGCAGAACATCAGGATGATGAAGTAGGGCACGTCAGGCCGCGAGGGCGATGGCCGACAGGCCGCGCCCGTAGTCGCGCACACCCTGCAGCGTGTTGCGACGGTAGCTGAAGAAAGCGTCGGTGCCGGTCAGCGTGTCGTGTCCCGTCGCCGTCACCGCGACGCCATTGCGTGCAATGCGGTGAACGAGATAGCCCGGCAGGTCGAACATGAAGTGGCCGGCGCGCGCGGCGGTCCTGAAGAACGCACCGTTGGCCTCGTCCTGCGCCAGGAACGGGGCGGGGAATTCCGGCCCGACTTCATACGACAGCGGGCCGATGCAGGGGCCGACCACGACCTTGATGCGCTCGCGCCGGGCGCCGAGTTTCTCCATCGACGTGATGGTGACGTCGACGATCCCGCCCAGCGCACCCTTCCAGCCGGCATGCGCCGCGCCGATCACCGAGGCGTCGCCGTCTGCCAGCAACACCGGCGCGCAATCGGCAGCCAGCACGCCCAGCACCACGCCGGGCCGGTCGGTCACGAGGCCGTCGGCCTTCGGTGCGCCCGGTGAGCTCCAGCGGCCTTCCGCGACCGTCAGCACGTCCGTCGAATGGGTCTGGTGGACGGTCTGCAGGTCGGGTTCGTCGAGGCCGAACTGCTCGGCCACGCGGCGGCGGTTCTCCCGCACATTGTCGGGCGAATCGCCCGAGCCGTAGCCGCAGTTGAGCGAGGAGTAGAGACCGGCGCTGACTCCGCCCTGTCGCGTGAAGAAACGATGCTGCACCCCGTCGAGGGCGGCGAGCGTCTGGGCCTGGATCATCTATTCGTCCGAGGTATCAGTCCGAGGGGGCATCCGAGAAACCGGCCGGCGGGGCGCTCTTGCCGTCGCCGAGAGCCAGCACGCGGAAGAGGGTGCCCATTTGGTCGGGCGCGATCAAGCGGGCCGATGCCGCATCGATGGCATCGGCCTGCGCCGCCTTCGCGCGCTGCTTCAGGGCCTGCGCCCGTTCGGCGAGGCCGAGCCTTCGCAGGAAGTCGCCCTGGCCCACCGGACCGAAAGACGCGACCCCCGATGCGGCGGCAATCGCAGCAAAATCGACATGGGCGCTGAGGTCGGTCTCGCCGGGCCGGTCGAGGATGCCCGCTCCCTGGTGGCCGCGCACCGCCTGCAGCGACGCCGCGCGGCCGGCGCTCTCGAGGCCATAGTCGATGATGAGTGCCCAGCCGCCGTCGCGGGCGATCCGGCCGCCGATGGCGGCGGCCAGCGCGCGGCCGGCTTCGCTCAGTTCCGCCTCGGCGCCTTCTACGGCATCGGGCAGCACGGAGGCGAAGGGCGTGGCGCCGGGCGCCAGGGCGAGCCGCAGTTCGCCGTGCTCGTCGAGGCCCACCATGCGCTCGCGCCAGCCCCGGGCCGTGCGATGGAACTGGCGCACCGGCAGGGCGTCGAAGAATTCGTTGGCGACCAACAGCAGCGGCCCTTCGGGCACCTCGTCGAAGCGTTCGTGCCAGGTCGGGCGATAGGCCTGCAGCGCGGCGCGCTGGGCCGCGCGCATCGGCGCATTGGTGTCGACCAGGTGAAGGTCGAGCGCGGCATGGAAGCCCGGCACGCCGCGCGTCGCGCGCAGCGCGTCGGCCATCAAGGTGCCGCGGCCGGGGCCGAGTTCGACCAGCCGCACGGGCGACGGCTGGCCCATCGCCAGCCAGCGTTCGGCCAGCCAGGCGCCGATCAGCTCGCCGAACATCTGCGAGATTTCGGGCGCGGTGGTGAAGTCGCCGGCGGCGCCCACCGGCACGGCACGGCGATAGTAGCCAAGCCGCGGATGGCCCAGTGCCTCGGCCATGAAGTCGGCCAGCGAGATCGGGCCGGTGAGCGCGATGCGGCGCGCGATCAGCCCGCCCAGTTCGGTCACGGCCCAATCACGGCAAGACGGGCTTCCGGTAGGCGCGCGAGATCAACCACACGCCGAACAGCAGCACGGGGAGCGACAGCAGCATGCCCATGGTGATCGCCCCCCACAGGTAACCGAGATGAGCGTCGGGCTCTCGGAAGATCTCGCCGACGATGCGTGCGAGACCGTAACCCGCGCAGAACACGCCGGTCAGCAGGCCGGGGCGGCGGCGGCCGTCGGTCAATTTCCAGACCGCGACCACGATCAGGGTGAGCAGCACGCCCTCGAAGAACGCCTGGTAGAGCTGGCTGGGATGACGCGGCAGCGGCCCGCCGCGCGGGAAGACCATGGCCCAGGGCACGTCGCTGACCCTGCCCCACAGTTCGCCGTTGATGAAGTTGGCGAGGCGGCCGAAGAGCAGGCCGAGCGGCGCCACGATCGCCACCAGGTCCGACAGCATGAAGGGATCGGCCTTGTTGCGCATCGCGAAGAGCAGGATGGCGGCGATGACGCCCAGCAGCCCGCCATGGAACGACATGCCGCCTTCCCACAGGGTCAGCGCCGCCAGCGGATGCTCGATGTAGAAGCCCGGCTTGTAGAACAGCACGTAACCCAGCCGGCCGCCGAGGATCACGCCGAGCGCGGCCCACAGTAGGAAATCGTCGATCTTGAGCGGCGACAGCACCTTCGGCGGCTGGTCGCAGACCCGGCGCATGACCTGCCAGCCGATCACCAGGCCCGCGATGTAGGCCAGCGCGTACCAGCGGATGGCGAACGGCCCGAGCTGCACCAGCACGGGGTCGATCTGGGGGTAGGGGATCGCCAGGAGGATCGCGGAGAGGCTGTTCATGAGGGCGACCCTTATAGCGCGGGCTATCGCAGATGAATCAAGGATCCCTCACTGCGTTCGGGATGACACGGCTTTTTGCATCAGCGCACTGCGTCAACTTCTGCAAGTGTGTCATCCCGAACGTAGTGAGGGATCCTTCGCTTTCCTTCGAAATTAATGGATCGGGACTGCCTGTCCTCAAAATCGTCGCGGGGCCCCGACGGGGGGGACCGCGCCCCGGGGGGGTAAACCAACA